>N._stephensi_711_cecum__coassemble_3_pt1 | contig 122379 bp, 96 predicted proteins | sample N__stephensi_711_cecum__metabat2_high_PE_008 | metagenome-assembled genome bin N | reverse complement strand
GATATGATTTGATTGAAATTTTGTGTTATTGATGATATGATTATAAACGTGGCGAGAGCCACTAGGAGAGTACCCATGACAGGGTGGTAGCCTCCCGAACCAATGCCCTAGCGTGCTAGGAGTACATAGGAAGGGAGGTGCGTAATATGACGGCTGCGGAGATTATTATGATTTTTTTAGGCATACTTACGTTGTTGACTTCTTTTGGCAGTTTGATTGTTGCGTTTCTGACCTTTCTCGATAAGAGAAAATCTTGTCGAGACAAGAGTAAGAAGAAATAAAAATGCCTATCCTGTCTGCAACACAGGATAGGCGTTGTCCGTAAGGACAAAATGACCTACTTGGGAGCATCCACTTTGGAGTGGGTGCTTTTCCTATGTCTAATATAACATAGTGAGCAGAGAAATTCAACAACTTTTTCTGCTTTGTCATTCAAATCAACCCATTCAATTTATCAATCCTATCATAATATTAAAACAGCGCAAAGCATATGGCAAAAGTCCTATATGCTTTTTGGGCGTGGAAAGGAAAATGAGTATAGGAAAGACAACATATCTTGTAAACTGCCACTTTAGCGAAACAAGCAGGGAAACTGTGTCTTGGCGAAACCGTTCCAAATGGTGTAATTTTGGTGTAATCAGGGTGTGAGCGTTTATGGCGCATCACCTCCCGTCCTCAGCCGCCCACGCTCAAAAAGCCTGTATTTATGCGAAAAATCAGACTTTCGCAAGCCGTTCTCTCCCCTGCCCGCCCCCCGGGATTTAACTTTCTTGATGCTAAAATTAAGTGTAACTAGCTAAGTAAGATGCAGTAGTTGGCATTTTACGGTAGTAGATATCATCAAGAAAGGGAGGAAGGAAAAGAAATGTTTGAGCAAGTAAAGTTACCTAAAAAGCTTAAACAGCGGCTGGGCAAAGCTATTTCCATTGTGATGTCCGCCGCAATGCTTGTGACGGCGCTGCCGGCGGATATGCTGGGCGGCATCATGAGCGTAAAGGCAGCAGACGACACCAATGCCATGGTTCTGGACATCACAGAGCTGGCAAAGGATTCAACCAATCCTTTGGGATTAGCTAGCAGCACTAACAGTGATGGCAAAACTGTGACTACAGCCAGCTACACGACTTCTAAAGTGCTTGGAGATTTTACCGTTACGGCTGCCACTGGCAAGAATGTGGATGTTGATGAGAGTGCAAAATCGTATGCAGACGACTCCGCAGAATTTACATTCACGCATAGGCTGAAGTTGGGTGGAGAAGGAACCCCCAGTGCCAGAAGCATATGCTTTGCGACAGACGGTTCGGCGACGGTGATTGCGTATGCGGTTTCCAGCAGCAGCTCCGCAGCCAGAACCTTCAAGCTTTATAAGAAGGACGATAGCGAAGCCGGAGGAACCGAGGTCGGATCCTACGATGGCACGAATATTCCCGCGGGTACCGCTGTTCTTAAGCTGACCATGCCGAAGATTGAGGATGCCGGAGAGTATTATCTGGCTTCGACGTCAGGCGGAGTCAATGTGTATCGCGTGGAAGTGATTCCTGATGCTGTAGAGGGCTATTACGGTGATGGACAAGACGGGGATCTGGTGCTGAAAGCCGATGACCTGATCAGTTACATCCCGGCTGACGCGACAACGTATGACTTTAAGGGAGGGGAGACGAAGCTTGGAGCATCCGTTTTCTCTGTGGTTACCGATAGTAATGCTGTTACGATTGAAAAGGCAGCCGGTGAAAACGGTCCCTGGAAGACGGCGGATGAGAGCGAGACATTTAATGCGCGTCTGAAGCTGAATGGCGGCGGCGCCGCACTTAGCGCTGACGGTAATACCGCGGCAAAGAGAGCCATCAAATTCACGCCGACGAAGAACGGAAGATTTATCGTGTATGCCATCAGCGGCGGTGATGCCGACAGAACGCTGGTGCTGGAGAATCCCGCGGATTCCACTGACGCAGGGAAGGTGGAGATTCCTGCGCCGGGTGCTAATATCAAGATCAGCGAGGTGGAAGTCCAGGCAGGAGTGACCTATTACCTGTACTCGAAGAGCAGCGGCATCAATCTCTTTTATCTGGAGCTGAATTACAGCCCCAAGCCGCCCGAGCCTGTAGTCAGAGGTCCCTGGGCAGATGTGCCGGCTCCTGAGATCACGGACGTGGCGTTAAGCGAGAGCAGTGCGTCCAAGATTAATGTCACGGTCGATGCGTTTATCGAGAGTGACGGCGGCGACAAGGTAGAGCTCGATATGATCGACGCGAAGGGTGATGTGGTAGCGACCAAGAGCAGCGAAGCCAAGAGCAAGCAAAATGCGGAAGGGGAGTATGACAACGCTCATGTTATCGAGTTTACCCCCACCGTTTCCGGCGAGTATACCTTTATTGCGCGCCTGATCCGCGAGGACGAAGAGCCTAAGCTGAGCAAAGAGTCAAAATCAATTAAATTTAACCTGCCTCTGACCACTCCCATTATCAAGGGCGTGACCAATAAGGGAACAGGCGCCGATGGCAAGGGCAGGATTGAGATTGCATGGCAGAAGGTGACGGAGGCGAACAGCTATGAGGTCACCGTGACCACGACCAAGACGGCAGCGGGTGCAGAGTCCAATGCCAAGCAGACTGTTAATACCATTGCGCTGTCGACGGTAGTGGAGGGTCTGGAAGTAGGAAGCGAAGTGGAGGTCTCCCTTGTGGCAGTCCGCACGCGCGACGAGAAAAAGTCCACGGCCGCTGTGCAGAAGGCAACCGTGAGCGGCGAGACGGAGCGCACCTGGTCCTTTACCGCATACGGCCCCAGTACCAGCGTGGACAGCACCAATATGAGCGCCAGCGCAAACGGCTATGAGAAGAAGGGCGAGGACAGCGTACAGGTTTGGAGTGAAGGCGGCAAAGGCAAGATCGACCAGGGAGCCACAGACGGACTGGCCTTCTACTATACCACGATCGATCCTGAGACGGAAAACTTCACGCTGACTGCGGATGTAAGGATAGACACGTGGCATTATAGCAATGGTCAGGACGGCTTTGGACTGATGGTATCCGACACCGTAGGCGAGACCGGGGATACCGGAGCTGTCTGGAACAACTCATACCAGCTGCTCTCCACCAAGATTGAGTATCGCTGGGATCCGGAAGCCAATGACGGAAAAGGCGCGGTGACCACGAAGGATGTGGTGGAGCCCGTCCGCCGTTATTCCATGAGATTGGGTCTCGGCTGGGTGGCCAAGACCGGAGTCACGGCGCTGGATATCGCTAATATCAATGCGGGTACCGCTGCGGCGCCGGCAAGCGTTGCGAAAGCGAGCGGTACGCTGGAGACCAGTGCAGGTCTTAAGTATCTGACCGGCGGTAATTACAATCTGGTGGGAAATATTGATAATGCAAGTTCTGAGATACCTACCTATGGAACCGGATCGGTGGCGGATATGCAGAGCCTCACGGAGTTCAAACTGCAGATTCAGAGAAATAACACCGGTTATATTCTCCGCTATCTGAGCAGCACTGAAAAGGATGCAGATGGCAAGCCTGTAGTTTTGTCCGAGCAGACCTTCTATGACCCGGACAGAAATATTCTGACTCAGATTGACAAGAAGAATATTTATGTCGGCTTCATTGCTTCAAGAAATGCAAGGATGACGGCGTCGAATATCACACTGACGACCATCGATCCCGAGGAGGATGAGAAGGCTGCAGACAGAGAGATCACAACGGTTATCTCCAACTATACGATCTCTTCTCCTGAGTACTCCAATTCGTCCTATTATGAGTTGATCTTCTCGGGCAATCAGGACGGTAATCTGACCATTCTGGGCGAGGACGACAAGGTCATCGCAATGAATGCGGAGATTAAGGCAGGCTCGAAGTATACGGTTGGAACAAACCTGAAGCTGGGTAAGAATCAGTTTGACTTTACCTTTGTGCCCAATCCGGATTACACTCCCGGCGAGTATCAGCAGATGGATAATCATGATACATGGACACAGAGCTTTAGTGTAACCTATCAGGAGCTGACAGGCGACACGCTTTATGTATCACCCGTCGGTAAGAGCGATAATGCCGGAACGGCGGAGAGTCCTCTGGATATTTACACGGCTGTGAATTATGCTCATGCAGGTCAGACAATCTATCTGGCAGGCGGCAAATATATGATGGTCGATATCGCAAAGGCTGTCGGCGCCGCAGAGGATGTGCTGGTAATCGGTAAAGGCCATGACGGCACCGAGAAAGCGCCCATCGTTATGGAGGCGGCAGCAGACGCTACGGGAGCCAACAGACCTGTACTTGATTTTACCGGTCAGATTGCAAATAAATCTGCTTTCGTTATGGCAGGTGATTACTGGCATCTGAAGGGCTTTGACGTGACCAATTCCGCGGCGACTCAGAAGGGTATTCAGGTCTCCGGCGACTACAATCTGCTGGAAGACATGCGAACCTATCTGAACGGTAACACCGGTGTTCAGATTGCGCGTTACGGAAGCGACAGCCGCATAGACTGGCCTTCCAACAACCTGGTGCTCAACTGTACCTCTTATATGAATGCCGATCCCGGATACGAGGATGCGGACGGATTTGCAGCGAAGCTGACCATCGGCGAGGGAAACCGTTTCGTGGGATGCACCGCGGCATACAATGCAGATGACGGCTGGGATCTCTTCGCAAAGTCTGAGAACGGAAGCATCGGCGCCGTGACCATCGAGAACTGTATAGCATTCAAGAACGGTTATGTGCTCGGTACACGTGAGAACGTGAACGGTAAAGATGTAGATACTCTGAGCCTGACTTCTACAAATGAACTGACAGCAGGTAACGGTAACGGATTTAAGATGGGCGGCAGCAGTCTGCCCGGCGGCCATGTGCTCAGGAATTCCCTGGCATTCGGAAACAGAGCAAAGGGTATCGACTCCAACAGCTGCCCTGACATTCAGGTTTACAATAGTGTATCCTTCAACAATGAAGGCTACAACGTGGCACTCTACACCCAAAATGCCGCAATCAGCACCGATTACTATGCGCAGGGCGTTCTCTCTTATCGGACCGCAGGCGTGAAGATGGATGATAGTGCAGTCAAGGGTGACCAGCTCAAGCTGCAGACCCAGAATAATTCCAAGGTATACGGTCCCACCAATTACTATTTTGACGGCACCGCTTATGTAAACAGCCTTGGTGAGAAGGCTGCGGATAACTGGTTTAGGTCCATGGATATGGATAAAGCCATCCATGGCGGAATCACCAGAAACGCTGACGGCTCCATCAACATGAACGGATTCCTGGAGCTGACAGACAAGGCTCCCGCAGGTGTAGGAGCGGTGCTCGGCGATACCTCTTATGGAACAATTGTTGAGAATACCAAGCCCATTGAGCTGAGTGTTATCGCTGCAACAGTGACGACACTGAAGCAGGTAACATTGCCTGACGGATATACATGGGCATATCCCGATACCCTGACGGCAGTCTTTGCAGGAACGAAGAGTGAGTTCATTGCCAGGGATGCGGCCGGAACAGAGAGAGCAGTAGTGGTGAACTTTATCGATGTGACTGGCGTTGAACTGACGGCAGATAAAGACAGCCTGATCGGCGATGGCACATTGAAGCTGACTGCAAAGCCTGTGACGGCGCCTGAGGTGACGGATGAGGAATTCAGCTCAGCTCAGGGAGCAGTTACTCCCAGCTATGAAATCAAGGAGACCTCGAAGCTGAAATTGGCTGTGGCTGATGTGCAGGGCGAGGCAAATGCAAAGAATGTGACCAGAGCGGCTGATTCTGGCGAAGGACTTGCGAAGTTTACGGTTTCCATGACTGTGTCCGTAAACAACAGGAGCGTTAAGAAGTCGGCTGTATACAGCTTCACTACCAGAAAGGCTCCTTTTGAGTTCTCGTATACCATAGCTACGGACGGTGTTACAAAGACTGCAAACGGGATCACGGTTGCATCGGGTGTTACCTCCTTTACACTGAATGACCTGAAGGTTACCGGCGTCACCGGCAGCGAGGCTGTGAAAGTGACATCCAGCGACAGCAAGGTTATCAAGGTGAGCGGCACCACGGTTACGGTAGCAGGCGAAGGAACCGCAACCCTGACCCTGACAGCAGCAGCCGACAAGACGGTCGTGCAGTTAGTTCCCGTACAGGTTCGCGGCACGGAGCTCAAGACCAATGTTTCCACAATTACGGTGGATAAGGCGAAGATAACAGGTGCGCAGATTACGGCGGTTGCATGTTACGGAGAAGCTCTGACTGCTGACAGTGTCAGTGTAAAGAGCGTATTGAAGGGCAGAAATGCAGTTGCAGACCTCGCGTCCAAGTTTACGCTTCAGAGAGTGGCAGGCAATATCTACAATATCAGCGCTGACGAGACCATCCCCAACGGTACTTACAGCCTGGTTCTGCAGGGTAAGCTTGCAGGCAGCGCAGAGGATGCGGCACTCACTGAGTTTGAGCCCTTCACTGTGAAGGTAATCGAGACCAAACCTACCGTATCGATTAAGCAGACCAAGAAAGTGAATTTGTTCTACAAGTATAACAGCACTACCGGAAAGGGCTCCCTGACCGCAAGCTCCAAGCTGGCAGGCGTGACCCTGACGCAGACTGATACCAGTTCCGACTTCACTCTGGCATCTGCCGGAAAATCCGGCGGATATACCGTCAGCCTGAAGAAGACAGCGGCAGATAACAGGACGTTTAATAAGAGGATTACTGCTACGGCAAGCTTCTCCGGCTATAAGTCTTACTGCGACAAGGTTGTAACGATTAATGTATCTACCGAGAACAGAGCGCCTAAGCTCGTGCTTGAGGCAGACAACAAGGTTCTGTATACGCAGCTGGGAATCAATGACACGGAGATTCGCGTTCTGAATAAGGACTCTAATACCTATGTGTCTGGCGCGGATGTAACGCTGGCAAGCTCCACCAGGGCTTATCAGAAGGCAAACGCAAGCTTTACGCTGGATGAGGATAACGGCGTTTATGTTCTGGGAACCACCAGGAGCGGAAGCGCAAAGATCAGCGTAAAGGATACGGATTGGACGAAGGAAGTCGTTATCAGTCAGTCCATCACTGTAAATAGCAGAAAGCCTCAGGCAACCTTTGCGGTGGCTAAGCTGAACAGCACACCTGAGTATGCATCACTGGAGCAGGCGAGCGCACTGATTACCGTGAAGAACGCAAAGGATTACACGATCAGAGATCTGGAGCTGAAAGGCACGAATGCAAAAGCCATCGCACTCATGGAGTATCTGGATTATGAAGTGGTGGTTGATGAGGAAGGCCAGAATATCCTGCAGGTATCTCTGAACCAGGCGCTGCCTACCAAGGCAAACGGCAAGTGTGAGTACAGCGGAACCTACAGCTACAAGGCTGATTTCAAGGCAAACAAGGTTCCTTTGACAGCTACAGTCAAAGTAAATATTGCTCCGCTGGCTACCGTCACCACGAAGCAGTCCGGCAGTATCGATCTGGTGAACAGAAGCGGAAGCTCCATCACCGTAAAGCCTACCTTGAAGAATCTGAACGGTACGGTGGTCAACATGTATCTGAAGGATGACGCAAGCAATCAGTTTGAAGTGAAGTGGGACAGCGCAAAACAGGCTGCAGCAGTAAGTGCAAAAGCACTGACCGATATGAAGAAGGGCGGCAAGTATAAGGTGACTCCTGTCTTTGAGGTACAGCTGGAGAACGGAGTGGTGGAGGTTGAGGCAAAGTCCATCACCATCACACCCAAGTCATCCAGCGTGAAGACAACGACTATTCTTCCTTTGGAGACCAGACTTTCTGCTCCCAAGATAACGGCAACTGCTACTGTATCGGCGAAATCTCCCGCGAAGGCGGAAATCGTGAGCATGACTCAGATGAATTATCTGGAACAGTTCACGGTAGAGTATGACGCACAGAGCGACACGTTGTTCGTGCAGCTTGCGGATACGGCAGGTCTGAAGGCCGGTTCTACCTACAAGATTACCATGACTATGGATATCCAGGATGCAGGTGTAAATGTGAAGAAACAGACTATCACGGTACCTGTAAAGGTATTGCCGTAATTCATTTCCCGGATTGCCATGTAGTTATGCAATAGGATGTTTTCAGAAAGGGGTCGCTGCACTTCGGTGCGCGGCTCCTTTTTTTGTGCAGATTTACCAAAAAAAAGAGCGCGATGTTGATATTTCGTTCCATAGAAATTATTTGAATATAGAGCTAAAATAGTATACACAGGATATTTTGTATTCCTGTGAGAAATTTGTTTATGATACATCATTATGCATGGCTGTATGGGAGGCAGAAAGGGAGAGGTATGAGCAAGAGGACGATTCAAACAATTCGGAAGGGCATTGCCGGGCTGTTGGTGCTGGTGATGACGCTGGGCTTGGTGCTGCAGGATGGCGTGGCGCTGACTGCCAGAGCCGAGGGCAGCATCACGGTGAGAGAGGCTGCGGGCTATAATGAGGGCGCCTATGTTGAATGGGAGCCTGTGGATGGGGCGGACGGCTATCAGGTCTACGTGTCCAACAAGGACAATGCGACATGGACGTTGATTGACGACGAGCTGATCAGAAGATATCCGGGGTATTTCAGAGCGGATGCGCTGGGACTGACCGCCGGAACATGGTATCTGAAGATTGAGGCGGCTAAATTTGACGCCGATAAAAATAAGGTCGCTACCGTGGCGACAGAGGTGAAGGAAGTGACGGTTACTCCGCATGACCGTTCCGGCTATGCGTGGGTGGGCGGTACTGCGTCAGGCGCATATAATGAGGATGGCTCGCTGAGGGCTAATGCCAATGTGGTCTATGTGACGGACGCCACAAAGGACACGGTGAGTCTGGAGGTCGCGGGAGCGGAGACTAATCCCTGCGTGGGTATTCAGCATATTTTGGAGGGATACGCGAAGGGCAAAGAGACAAAACCGCTGGCTCTGCGTATTATTGGAAATGTGACGAATGCTTCCTATTTGGCAGACGATGATATTGTAGTAGAGACAAAAAAAGTAGCAATAGGAATCACGGTAGAAGGCGTAGGCGAGGATGCCGTAGCCAACGGCTGGGGAATCCGTGTTAAAAACACCAGCAACGTGGAAATCCGGAATCTCGGTTTTATGAACCGGAGCAGCGTGGGCGAGAAAGATAATATCGGTCTGCAGCAGGGAAATGAGCATATATGGGTACATCACTGCGACCTGTTTTATGGGAATGCCGGCAGTGACTCAGACCAGGCAAAGGGTGATGGTGCGCTGGATGTTAAGAAATCCAAGTGGGTAACCCTGTCCTATAATCACTTTTGGGATTCTGGAAAATGCTGTCTGCTGGGCAATAATGGCGGTGAGGATTTAACCTATTGTATTACATACCATCATAACTGGTTCGATCATTCGGATTCCAGACATCCCCGTGTGCGTACACATACGGTGCATATTTATAATAACTATTATGACGGCAATGCCAAGTATGGCGTGGGTGCGGCGCAGGGTCCCGCGGCGCTGTTTGTGGAAAACAATTATTTTAATAATTGTGCGGTTCCGATGATGATAGCCGGTCAGGGCTCCGATGTGGGAAGCGGAGACAGCGGAACGGGTACGTTTGGCAAGGAAACCGGCAGTATGATCAAAGCCTATGGCAATATCATTGTAGGCGCGAAGAAGTATGTTCCGTATTCGCAGGATAACACGCAGTTTGACGCCTATGATGCGGCCAGCAGAGATGAAAAGGTGCCTGACACGGTAAAGACGGTAAAGGGCGAAAATACTTACAGTAATTTTGATACTGCGGATGATTTTTATGAGTATACGCCGGATGATGCGGAGGACGTTCCTGCCATCGTGAAGGCAGGCGCCGGGCGTGTAAACGGCGGTGATTTTACCTATACCTTTACCGAGGCGGACAATAGTGACTCATCCGTAAATCAGGTCTTGAAGAATCAACTGCTGAATTATACTTCCTCGCTGATATCCGTGGGCGGTGTGCAGAACTCTTCAATCGTAGTAGAGTATACGGTGACTTTTGATCCGGCAAACGGAAGTTCCACATTTACACAGACGGTAGTGGCAGGGCAGAAAGCAACCATGCCGGATGTGCTGACAGAGGAGTCTACCTATGAGGGAAAGAAATTCGGCGGTTGGTATAACGGTACGACCAAGTGGAATTTTGCAAATCCTGTCACGGGTGATATGACGCTGACAGCCAAGTGGCTTGAGGAGGGCGAGACGCCCGAGCCCGATAATCCCAGCGGCGGAGATACCGGAGATAAGCCGGCGGGCACCTATGTTCATGATTTTACCGCAAATGGCATAACAAGCGATTTCTATACGATAACGGGAAATCTGAGCAAAGACAAGGGAAGCTGCACCTATGAGGGCAAGACTCTGACACAGTGTCTGAAGATGGAGGGCAGCACCGCAATTACCTTTAACGCTCCGGCGGACGGTAAGCTGACCCTGGTATTTGGCGGCGACAAGAATCCTGCTCCGGACAAACAGGTAAAAATAAACGAAACCGCGTATACCTGTGACAGCAACGGTATCGTAACGCAGGACGTGAAAAAGGGCGCTGTCAAAGTGACCAAAAAGGATACCATCAATCTGTTTTATATGGTTTATGCGTCGGATTCCACAGGCAGCGGCGAAGGCGGCGAAGGTGGAGAAGGCGGTGGAGATGTGACGCCGGATCCGAATAAGACCTACAATATGGAGCTTCTGGCGCTGGATATCCCGGGAGGCACCTACACCTCAGACTTTACAAAGGGCGGATTTACCGTTCATGCCAATGACGCGACGGATTCGTCCGGTAAGGCAACCGGAAGCGTCAGCGTAGATGTGGCGTCGGAAAAGACGATCAACGGACAGAAATATACTGGAAGACTCAAGACCAATGGCGCAGGCGCAAAGGATTACAGGAGCATCTCCTTTACCACGACGGGCGCGGCGACGCTGTCCATGGCATGTATTGTGGCTACATCTGGCGAGACCCGTACCGTACATGTTGCAGCCATGAACGCGCAGGGCGAGCTGACGGATATCACTACAGGAATCACGGTTGACAATAAGGCAGCCTCTGCGATTTCCATAAGCGGCAATAATGGCAATTATGTCACGGTAGCGCTTCCTGAGGCGGGAACCTACTATATTTATGCTGACGGCGGTGTGAATTTCTATGCGATTAATGTGACCTATCCGAACGGCGTGGCTCCTCTGTTCTGTACGGTGAAATTCGATTCTCAGGGCGGATTGTCTGTGGAGAGTCAGAAGTGTCTGGCAGGAGAGCTCTGTGTGGAGCCCGGCGAGACGCTGAAGGACGGATTTGTGTTTGACGGCTGGTGTACGGATGCGGCATGTACGACAAAATATGATTTCAGTACGCCAGTAACCGGCAACATGACGCTCTTTGCAAAGTGGAAGCTGGATGAGAACGGCGGGAAATATCTGACTCTGGATATGAAAGACCTTCCCATCCGAGACTATAAGGAAGCTTTTTCCAAGAACGGTTTTTCCTTTGCGGCAAGCAGCAGCAAGGCAGTCTCTGTTGATGCGAGTGCAGCGAATGTAGGCGGAGTGGATTACACACGCAAATTCAAGTTTAACGGCACGGGCGATACAAGTGCCAGAAATATTTCCTTTAAGGTGGAAGGAAACGCCACGTTGACAGTGGTGGTGGAGAGCGGCAATACGAGCACGGCAAGGGAATTGGTAGTGACGAACGGAAGTCAGTCTCAAAATATTGCGAATGTAACGGAGGCTGCAAAGTATACCAAGGAGCTCACCGCAGGCACCTGGCAGATTTATCCGCTGAAGGATGGCATGAATATCTACTATATCTCCGTGGAAGGCGCGGGTGTGGTAGAGCGTTATACCATCAAGATTGATAAAAAAGACGGGTCAACACCGGTGACAAAGACGATTAACGCAGGAGAACAGCTGACGGCAGAGGATCTGCCCACGCTGACCAGGGATGGAGATAGCTTCCTCGGCTGGGCGGACGAGAACGGCACGATACTTGATGTGCCCTACACGCCCCAGAGAAATATGACCATCACGCCGAAGTGGCAGAGCGACAGCAGCAATCCGAATCCCAATCCCGGCGGTGACGACGATGACCCCACTGACCCGGATGAGGTGGGACTGCACGTGAAGCTGCAGAACACCGGCGAGACCTACACCTATACCGGAAGCGCCATCAAGCCGGCCATCACCGTGACCAACAACGGCAAGCGGCTGGTGGAGGGCAAGGATTACACGGTAAAATACACGAACAATATCAAGGCATGCGAGTGGGGAGCGGAGGGCGATACGCTCCAGACGGCGCCCAAGAACGCGCCCAAGATCACGGTTACCGGAAAGGGCAACTTCTCCGGCAGCACCTTCACCAACTTCCGCATTGCCAGAAAGGCCATCGACGAGGAGGATACCACAGACGGCACCAATCCCGTGGAGGCAGGTGCAGTCACCGTGGCAAAGGGCTCCAAGGCAACGCCGATCCTGATCTACAATGGCGTGAAGCTCGGCACCAAGGATTATACCTATAAGAATCCTTCACAGAAAACAGATAAATTCGGCAGTACCTCCACGGTAGAACCGGAGTCCATCGAGGTTGTGCTGGAGGGAGCCGGCAACTACAAGGGAAGCCGCACCGTGACCGTGAACGCGGTGCAGAAGGCGGATCTCAAGAGCTTCACCGTGACGGTGGGGAAGGTGGATCTGACCTACAACGGCACATCCCAGCTGCTCCCTGAGACGGCAATCACGGTAAAGGACAAGGTGACGAGAGAGACGCTTACGAACGACAACGAGCACACCTATTATCAGGTGGTATACAGCGGCGATACCGTCAATGCGGGAACCGTGAAATTCAGCGTGGTGGGCGTGGGCGAATATACCGGCACCGTGAGCAAGACCTACACGATCAAGCCCTTAAAGGACAACACGAAATTCTATGTGGATAAGGAGAGCATCAAGGCAAGCTATGACTACAACAGCGCCGGCGTGACGCTGGGAGACGACCTCAAGGTGTACTACGGCAGCGACACTACGGGCACCAAACTCCTGGAGGGAAGAGACTACAAGGTGAGCTACAGCGGCAACAAGAAGGTGACCACGGCGGCGAAATACACCATCACATTCCTCGGCAACTTCAAGGGGAGCAAGCTCACGGACACCTTCCAGATCGGAGCGGCTTCCTTAAAGACAAGCGGCGCGAAGGTGGAGGCGGCAGACAAGGTGTTCAAGAATGCGGGCATCTACAAATCGGCGCCCTATGTGACCATAGACGGCGTAGCGTTAAAGGCCTCGGACTACAAGGTGGAATACTACATCGTGGACGGCGAGAATAAGACCCCGATGGGCGGCAGGAACCGCGTGACGGAGGCCGGAACGACCATAGAGGTAAAGGTGAGCGGCAAGGGGAACTATAAGACAGGAGACGCCGACTGCGTGACCGGAAGCTATACGGTATGCGCCAAGGGGAGTAAGACGGATCTCTCCAAGGCGAAGGTAACCTTCTATGAAAAGAATGCGGACGGCACGAAGGGCAAGAAGGTCACCAAGCTGGACTACACCGGCAAGGAGGTAGAACCTGCCATCATCGAGGTGACCATCAAGGGTCAGAACGAGCCGCTGGCGGCGGATGAGGACTACACGGTGCGCTATGTGAACAACACCAACAAAGGGAAGGCGACCGTGATCATCACGGCTGCGGAGGACTCCACCAAGTATGTGGGCAGCAAGACCGCAACCTTCAGCATCGTGGCCAGGAACCTGAAGACCCTGCCCGAGCTGCTGGGAGGACTCTTCAAGGGAAATGCAGGTACATTCAAAGGTTTATTCGGATTTTAAATGATTAAAATCAGACGGCGCGTGTCAGAAAAGGCACGCGCCTTTTAAATGCAGTGATTGAAAATTGTGGGAAATGCGCTATAATAAATACATAGTGAAACTGTTTGCAGAACTGGAGACGGCTGCATGGGGTATCCCGGGCAGATGGGAGAGGAGAGAAGCATGGACAGAAGCATGGACAGAAGCATGGACAAAAAGCGAAACCGGACAATAAGCAGAAGCATGGCGTGGCTGCTGGCAGCTCTTTTGGTGATGGAGGGTATGCTGCAGAATGCGGGAATGTTGACGGCCAGAGCCGAGGAGACTGCCGGAAACGGCGGGGCTCAGGCGGCGATTGAAGTGCTGGAGGCCGAAGGATACGAGGAGGGCGCTTACGCAGAGTGGAAGCCTGTGAGCGGTGCGGACGGCTATCTGGTCTATGTATCGCAGACTAAGGATGACATCGTGTCGCAGGATGCGCATGATGTGAGCGCTACATCCGATCAGGCAGCGCTGCAGAGAGAGTGGACGCTGATTGACGATGAATTGATCAGAAGCTACGGGGAGTATATTCGGGCGGATGCGCTGGGACTCACGGAGGGAACCTGGTATCTGAAGATTGTGGCCGCCACGTTTGATTCGGCTAGAAAACAGACCGGCACGGTGGCGGAGACCATTGAGGAGGTTGAGGTGGCCGCGCATGACCGTTCCGGCTATGCCTGGGTGAACGGCACTGCGTCCGGAGCTTATAATGAGGACGGTTCTCTGAAGGAGAATGCCAATGTCATCTATATCACGGAGGAGACCAAGAACACCGTGAAGCTGGAGGTGGAGGGCGCCGCAGCCAATCCCTGCGTGGGCTTGCAGGCAATCTTTAACGGTTACAAGGCAGCCAGAGAGAGCAGACCTCTGGCAGTGCGCGTCATTGGCAATATCACGGATCCGGCAGTGCTGACCGCTGGCGATTTGTCTGTGGAGACAAGCACAACCAATAAACCGGGCATCACCATTGAGGGTGTGGGTGAGGACGCCGTGATCAATGGCTGGGGCATCAGTATTAAAAACAGCTCCAATCTGGAGGTGCGCAATCTGGGCTTCATGAACTGCAACAGTACGGAGGGGGATAATGTCAGCCTGACGCAGGGCAATGACCATATCTGGGTACATAACTGCGACATGTTCTACGGAGAGCCGGGCACCGAGGCCGACCAGAAGAAGGGCGACGGCGCGCTGGACTGTAAGCTGTCGGACTATGTGACTTTTTCCTATAATCATTTCTGGGATTCCGGAAAATGTAATCTGCTGGGTCTGGAGGAAAACGCGAAGGATAGCTATCATATCACCTATCATCACAACTGGTATGATCATTCCGATTCCAGACATCCCAGAGTGCGTTTCTATACGGTGCATGTATACAATAACTATTATGACGGCAATTCCAAATACGGCATTGGCGGCGCCAGGGGAGGAGCCTCGATTTTTGCCGAGAATAACTATTTTAGAAACTGTAAATACCCCATGCTGATATCCATGCAGGGCTCCGATGTGTATAGCGGCAGCGGCAGCTTCTCCAAGGAGGATGGCAGCATCATCAAGGCCTACGGCAATTATATGACGGGTGAGACGCGGTTTATGCCCTATAAGGCGCAGGACGATCCGGATACTCCCTGGGACGACAGGGTGCAGTTTGACGCGTATGTGGCTGAGAGCAGGGACGAGGTTGTGCCCGATACGGTGAAGACGCTTGCGGCGTCGGAGTCGGTCGTGTTTGCGGAAGGATGTACGGGCGGAAATACCTACAATAACTTTGACACTGCGGAGGATTTTTATGAGTATACGCCGGACGCGGCGCAGGATGTCCCGGGAATTGTGAAGGCTCATGCAGGGCGCCTGGGCGATGATTTTCAGTGGGATTTTGACAATGCGACAGCGGACCAGTCTTCGGATGTGGACGTAGCGCTGCAGACGGCGTTGAAAGAATATACCTCAAAGCTGATATCCGTGGGCGGTATTATGGGAGCATCCCAGAAGATTTATTGTACCGTTACTTTTGACCCGGGCAATGGGGACGAGGTGACGGAGGTCTCGGTGGAGGTGAATCAGCCGGTGGAGCAGCCGGAGGCTCCCACGAAGGTTCCGGAGGGAAAGGTGAGCTTTGACGGCTGGTACAATGGCGATGTAAAGTGGAATTTCTCTGATAAGGTGACCGGCGATATGACCCTTGTGGGAAAATGGTATGCGGAGGGCGAGGAGCCGGAGGAGGTCTTCCACGGCGGCACGCCCATCGGGACGGAGATGGTGACTCACGATTTCACCGTCAGCGAGATATCGAGCAAGTATTTTGCCATTACCGGAGAGATGCACAGGAAGAGCGGAAAAAGCGGAACCTATCGTCTGGGGGATGACGAGTATAGCGTCAGCGGTCCTAAGAAGATGACGCTGGACGGTCAGTTCCAGATGACCTTCACCACCACGACTGAGAATGCCAAGCTGGTGCTTTTGCTGCAAAACGGCGCGGACACGAAGGTTAAGGTTGACGAGTTCACTTATCAGGCCAATGCAGGCGTGATAGAGGCAAATATAGAGAACGGAGAGCATTTGGTCAAGGCTGCGGGCAGCAGCGGTTATCTGTATGCAGTTCTCGTGATTCCCGAGGGCGAGGTTGTGAAGCCCGCCGAGCCCTCCGACTATTACACGGTCACTGTGGAGCAGGCGGACGATTCCGCGCAGACGGTGCTGTATGTCAGGAAGGGCGCGGCTCTCACGGGGAATATTTTGTCCACACCCTCCAGAGAGGGGTATCAGTTTACCAGCTGGACGGACAGGGGCGGCAATCCCATTTTGCTGCCGTATGTTCCCACGAAGAATATGACGGTCATGGCGACCTGGCTGGCCAATGCTGCGGACGGGGCGGCAGAGCACACGCTGCAGTTTAATGCCATGGGGGGAATCCCCGTGGAGGCTCAGACGGTGAGGACCGGCTCTGCCGGAAAAGCTCCCGCAGCCACAGCCCGGGCGGGCTATACCTTCTCCGGCTGGTATGGAGATTACGACTGTACACAGGCTTATGCCTTTACGGAACCTGTAAATGCCGATACCATGGTGTTTGCCGGATGGACGAAGAATGAGGAGGCAGGCGCTTATCTGGAGCTGGATATGAAAGAGCTGCCCGTGCGCACCTATGCGGAGGAGCTCGTCTGGAACGGATTTACGCTCCATGCCAATTCCGATAAGACGATGGCCGTGGAGGCAGGCTCTGTAACGGTGACGGATGAGTCGGCGGCCTCCGGTCAGGCGAAATATACTCAGAGACTCAAGCTGAGCGGTTCAGGCTCCACGTCTCAGAGGTCTGTTTCCTTTACCGTGTCGGGGCCGGCTGTGCTGACTGTGGTTGCGGCCAGCGGTTCTTCCGGTACGAAGAGGGCTCTTGCCGTCAATGGCGGTCAGGCGGGGAGCTATTCGATTGCCGACATTGATGGAGCGGCAAAGTACACGCAGGAAGTGACTGCGGGCACATGGTATGTCTATTCCACGGGCAGCAATGTGAATATTTATTATATTGCCGTGAGCGGAGAGGGCGCCGCAGACCCGGACGCCGGGACAAAATCAGCGGGGGATTCCTATGCCATCCGGATTGATCAGGCCGACGGTTCCGAGGTAAAAACACTGGTGCTGGCCTCCGGGATGCAGCTTACGGCAGAGGATCTGCCCACACTGACCAGGGATGGAGATACCTTCCTCGGCTGGGCGGATGAGAACGGCACCGTGCTCACCCTGCCCTATACGCCGACGGGAAGTATGACTGTCAAGCCGAAGTGGCAGAGCGACAGCAGTAATCCGGATCCCAATCCGGATCCCAACCCGAACCCGAATCCCAATCCCGGCGGTGACGACGATGACCCCACTGACCCGGATGAGGTGGGACTGCACGTGAAGCTGCAGAACACCGGCGAGACCTACACCTATACCGGAAGCGCCATCAAGCCGGCCATCACCGTGACCAACAACGGCAAGCGGCTGGTGGAGGGCAAGGATTACACGGTAAAATACACGAACAATATCAAGGCATGCGAGTGGGGAGCGGAGGGCGATACGCTCCAGACGGCGCCCAAGAACGCGCCCAAGATCACGGTTACCGGAAAGGGCAACTTCTCCGGCAGCACCTTCACCAACTTCCGCATTGCCAGAAAGGCCATCGACGAGGAGGATACCACAGACGGCACCAATCCCGTGGAGGCAGGTGCAGTCACCGTGGCAAAGGGCTCCAAGGCAACGCCGATCCTGATCTACAATGGCGTGAAGCTCGGCACCAAGGATTATACCTATAAGAATCCTTCACAGAAAACAGATAAATTCGGCAGTACCTCCACGGTAGAACCGGAGTCCATCGAGGTTGTGCTGGAGGGAGCCGGCAACTACAAGGGAAGCCGCACCGTGACCGTGAACGCGGTGCAGAAGGCGGATCTCAAGAGCTTCACCGTGACGGTGGGGAAGGTGGATCTGACCTACAACGGCACATCCCAGCTGCTCCCTGAGACGGCAATCACGGTAAAGGACAAGGTGACGAGAGAGACGCTTACGAACGACAACGAGCACACCTATTATCAGGTGGTATACAGCGGCGATACCGTCAATGCGGGAACCGTGAAATTCAGCGTGGTGGGCGTGGGCGAATATACCGGCACCGTGAGCAAGACCTACACGATCAAGCCCTTAAAGGACAACACGAAATTCTATGTGGATAAGGAGAGCATCAAGGCAAGCTATGACTACAACAGCGCCGGCGTGACGCTGGGAGACGACCTCAAGGTGTACTACGGCAGCGACACTACGGGCACCAAACTCCTGGAGGGAAGAGACTACAAGGTGAGCTACAGCGGCAACAAGAAGGTGACCACGGCGGCGAAATACACCATCACATTCCTCGGCAACTTCAAGGGGAGCAAGCTCACGGACACCTTCCAGATCGGAGCGGCTTCCTTAAAGACAAGCGGCGCGAAGGTGGAGGCGGCAGACAAGGTGTTCAAGAATGCGGGCATCTACAAATCGGCGCCCTATGTGACCATAGACGGCGTAGCGTTAAAGGCCTCGGACTACAAGGTGGAATACTACATCGTGGACGGCGAGAATAAGACCCCGATGGGCGGCAGGAACCGCGTGACGGAGGCCGGAACGACCATAGAGGTAAAGGTGAGCGGCAAGGGGAACTATAAGACAGGAGACGCCGACTGCGTGACCGGAAGCTATACGGTATGCGCCAAGGGGAGTAAGACGGATCTCTCCAAGGCGAAGGTAACCTTCTATGAAAAGAATGCGGACGGCACGAAGGGCAAGAAGGTCACCAAGCTGGACTACACCGGCAAGGAGGTAGAACCTGCCATCATCGAGGTGACCATCAAGGGTCAGAACGAGCCGCTGGCGGCGGATGAGGACTACACGGTGCGCTATGTGAACAACACCAACAAAGGGAAGGCGACCGTGATCATCACGGCTGCGGAGGACTCCACCAAGTATGTGGGCAGCAAGACCGCAACCTTCAGCATCGTGGCCAGGAACCTGAAGACCCTGCCCGAGCTGCTGGGAGGACTCTTCAAGGGAAATAAAAACGGTATCAGGGAGAGAACATCATGGCGTTTACCCATCTTCATGTCCACACGGAGTATTCTCTGTTGGACGGTTCCAACAAAATAAAAGACTATGTCCACAGGGTGAAGGAGCTGGGGATGGATTCGGCGGCCATCACGGATCACGGGGTGATGTATGGTGTGATTGATTTTTACCGTGCGGCAAAGGCTGAGGGCATCAAGCCGATTCTGGGCTGTGAGATTTATGTGGCGCCCAATTCCCGTTTTGACAAGGAGCTGACCGGAGGGGAGGACAGGTATTATCATCTGGTGCTTCTGGCTGAAAATAACACGGGTTATGCTAATCTGATGAAGATTGTGAGCAAGGGCTTTACGGAGGGGTATTATTATAAGCCCCGCGTGGATATGGAGGTTTTGAATCAGTACCACGAGGGCATTATCGCCACCTCGGCCTGTCTGGCGGGGGAGGTGCAGCGTTATATCTCAAAGGGGCTGCCGGACGAGGCGAGGAAGGCAGCCCGGAAGTATGAGGCCTGCTTCGGAAAGGGGAATTATTTTCTGGAGCTGCAGGATCACGGCATCCCGGAGCAGCGGACGGTGAATATGGAGCTCATGCGGATGAGTAAGGAGCTGAATATTCCGCTGGTGGCCACCAATGATGTGCATTATACCTACGCGGAGGATGCGGATTCTCATGATATCCTGCTCTGTCTGCAGACGAATAAAAAGCTGGCGGACGAGGACCGTATGCGCTATGAGGGCGGGCAGTATTTTGTGAAGAGCGAGGAGGAGATGAAGGGGCTTTTCCCCTATGCGTGGGAGGCCGTGGAGAACACGCATCGCATCGCTGAGCGCTGTAATGTGGAGATTGAGTTTGGCGTGACGAAGCTCCCTCATTTTGAGGTGCCAGAGGGATATGATTCCTGGGCTTATCTGAACCGGCTGTGTCGGGACGGGCTGGCGGAGCGCTATGGCGTGCCAAACGGGGACGGTACCTGGACGGATCCGGGGAATCTGCCCGCGGGGGACACAGGGCAGACTTTGGCGCAGCGGCTGGAATACGAGTTGGACGTCATCCGTCGCATGGGTTATGTGGATTATTTTTTAATCGTGTGGGATTTTATCAATTATGCGAAGCAGAACGATATCCCGGTGGGACCGGGGCGCGGCTCGGCAGCGGGCAGCATTGTGTCCTATTGTCTGAAGATTACGGATATCGACCCCATCCGCTACAGTCTGCTGTTTGAGCGTTTCCTGAATCCGGAGCGCGTGACCATGCCGGATATTGATATTGACTTTTGCTTCGAGCGCAGGCAGGAGGTCATCGATTATGTGAGCCGCAAGTACGGCGCGGAGAAGGTGGTGCAGATTGTGACCTTCGGTACGCTGCAGGCCAAGGGCGTAATCCGGGATGTGGGGCGCGTCATGGACCTGCCCTATCAGTTCTGTGATTCTCTGGCCAAGATGGTGCCGGGGGAGCTGAATATCACGCTGGATAAAGCTCTGGACAAAAATCCTGAGTTCAGAAAGCTCTATCAGGAGGATGAGCAGGTCAGGTATCTGATTGACATGTGCAGACGGCTGGAGGGGCTGCCCAGACATTCCTCCATGCACGCCGCGGGGGTGGTCATCTGTCCCGAGGCGGCGGATGAGTTTGTGCCGCTCTCCCGGGGGAGCGACGGTTCCATCACCACGCAGTTTACCATGACGACGCTGGAGGAGCTGGGGCTTTTAAAGATGGATTTTCTGGGGCTGCGCACGCTGACGGTCATTCATGACGCGGTGAATTTTGTGGAGAAGAGCACGGGAAAGCGCATTCGCATGGAAGAGATTGATTACGACGACAAGGCTGTGCTGGCGTCCATCGGCTCCGGCAGGACGGAAGGGATATTCCAGCTGGAGAGCGGCGGGATGAAGAGCTTCATGAAGGAGCTGCGCCCGCAGAATCTGGAGGATATCATCGCGGGAATCTCCCTGTATCGCCCCGGTCCCATGGACTTTATCCCGAAATATATCAAAGGAAAAAACAATCATGCGGACGTGACCTATTCCTGTCCGCAGCTGGAGCCGATTTTAAAGCCCACCTACGGCTGTATCGTCTATCAGGAGCAGGTTATGCAGATTGTCCGCGATTTGGGCGGCTACACGCTGGGGCGAAGCGATTTGGTGCGCCGTGCCATGAGCAAAAAGAAACAGTCGGTCATGGAGAAGGAGCGGGCCAACTTTATTTACGGCAATGCCGAGGAGGGCGTGCCGGGCTGTCTGGCGAACGGTATCAGCGAGACGGTGGCGGGGCAGATTTATGACGATATGATGGATTTTGCCAAGTATGCCTTTAACAAGTCCCACGCGGCATGCTATGCGGTGGTGGCTTATCAGACGGCGTGGTTAAAGTATTATTATCCTGTGGAGTTTATGGCGGCGCTTTTGACCTCGGTCATCGACAACAGCAAGAAGGTGTCAGAGTATATTCTGACCTGCCGCAGCATGGGCATCACGCTCCTGCCCCCGGATATCAATCAGGGGGAGGCCGGATTTTCCGTGTCCGGCAGGAATATCCGCTATGCCCTGACCGCCATAAAGGGCGTGGGGCGTCCCGTGATTGACAGTATCGTGGCGGAGCGCAGAGAGCGGGGAGCATTTACCAATCTGAAGGATTTTATCACGCGCATTGCCCAGACGGAGGTAAATAAGCGCACAATTGAGAATTTTATCAAGGCGGGGGCGCTGGATAGCCTAAATGGCACCCGCAAGCAGTTTATGAGCGTGTATGTGCAGATTCTTGACCACATCACCAGAGACCGGAAAAATAATCTGGCGGGGCAGCTGTCGCTGTTTGACATAGCGGATGAGGAGCAGAAGGAGGAGTTTGACCTGCGTATGCCCGATGTGGGCGAATATCCCAAGGAAATGATGCTGGCCTTCGAGAAGGAGGTGCTGGGCATCTATGTCAGCGGGCATCCCATGGAGGAGTATCAGGAGCTGTGGCAGCGCTATGTGACCCAAAATACCAATGATTTTGCGCTGGATGAGGAGACGGGGACTGTGCGCGTGGCGGATCAGGCGAGAGTGACGCTGGGCGGTATGATTGCCGGAAAGACGGTCAAATATACTAAGAATGACAAGATGATGGCGTTTATCACGCTGGAGGATCTGGTGGGCAGCGTGGAGGTCGTTGTGTTCCCCAGAGATTACGAGCGTTATGCGCCTGTGCTCGCGGAGGACGAGAAGATTTTCGTCCGCGGCAGAGCCTCCGTGGAGGAGGACAAGGACGGAAAGCTCATCTGTGAGGAGGTAAAGACCTTTGCGGAGGTGGAGCAGAACGGCTGGGGCAGACAGACGAGTCGGACGGCTCCGGCGAATCAGGCGGCTGCGGAGAGTCGGACAGCTCCGGCAGGTCGGATGAATCAGGCAAATAAAATGCCCACGGGTCTCTGGATCCGGTTTGAAAACGCGGAGAGCTATCAGGCGCGCCGGGAGGAGCTTTTGGCGGCTATCGCGGATTCCGACGGCAATGACGATGTGGTGGTCTTTTTGGACAGCACGCATGAGCTGAAGGTTCTGCCGCCCAATCTGCGGGTGAACGCCGGGGATGAGCTGCAGGAGAAGCTGCGAGTGATTTTCGGCGAGAAGAATATTGCAGTAAAATTCTGTTGAAAACAGCCAAAAATTGGATTAAAATAAGTAAAGATTATTATCGAGTTGGAGGTAGCGTCATGGCAAAGGAGATTAAGACGATCGGAGTTTTGACAAGTGGTGGAGATGCACCCGGCATGAATGCAGCCATCCGCGCCGTGGTGCGCACATCGATTGCACGCGGCATGAAGGTGAAGGGCATCAAGAAGGGCTATCAGGGTCTTTTGAATGAAGAGATTATAGATATGGAAGCGAAGGATGTGTCTGATACCATCCAGCGGGGCGGCACTATTTTGGGTACGGCGAGATGTATGGAATTCAAGACGCCGGAAGGCCAGAAGAAGGGAGCCGATATCTGCAAGAAGCATGGTATCGACGGCATCGTGGTCATCGGCGGCGACGGTTCCTATCGCGGCGCGCAGGCGTTGTCCAGACAGGGGATCAATACCATCGGACTTCCCGGAACCATTGATCTGGACATCGCGTGTACGGAATATACGATTGGTTTTGATACTGCCGTCAATACCGCCATGCAGGCAATCGACAAGGTAAAGGATACCTCCTCCTCCCATGAGCGGTGCAGCATTATCGAGGTTATGGGGCGCAATGCGGGCTATATCGCGCTCTGGTGTGGAATTGCCAACGGCGCGGAGGATATTCTGATTCCGGAGAAGTACAATTTTGACGAGCAGAATATTATTAACAATATCATAGCGAACCGCAGAAAGGGCAAGACTCACCATATTATCATCAACGCGGAGGGTATCGGGCATTCGGTGTCCATGGCGAGACGTATCGAGGCGGCTACCGGGATTGAGACCAGAGCCACAATCCTTGGTTATATGCAGCGCGGGGGCAGCCCCACTGCCAAGGATCGTTATTATGCGTCCATCATGGGGGCTTATGCGGTGGATATTCTGCGTCAGGGCAAGACCAACCGCGTGGTGGGCTACAGCCGCGGTGAGTTTGTGGACTATGATATCGAGGAAGCGCTGAACATGGTGAAGGGCATCAAGGAGAAAGAGTTCGAGATAGCGTATCTGCTTTCTGTCTGATGCGTTTGGTCAGATATAGGCAGCATACTATATCTGGTGTCTCATGACATAAAAGTTACAAAATAATTACAAGATGATGACAAGGCGGTGCCGCACAGCGCCGCCTTTATAAAATAACGAGCGATATTAATAAGCGTCAGAGAGGAGGCAGCTATGATCAGCAGTCTCGCAAATGCCCGCATCAAGCAGGTGGTGCAGTGGCAGACCAAGGCAAGGGAGCGGCAAAAGGCTCAGGTTTTTGTGGCGGAAGGACTGAAAATGTATCTGGAGGCTCCAAAAGCGCATATCAGGGAGGTTTATGTCTCCACGGAATTTCTGGAGCGTCTGCGGCGGCAGAGGGATGACGCCGTCATGGACAGGCTATCGCAGACCGGTTTCGAGGAGGTCACGGGAGAGGTTTTCGCAAAGCTGTCCGACACGCAGACGCCGCAGGGCATCCTGGCGGTGGTGGAGCAGCCCCGCTATGAGTTAAATCAACTTTTACAACGGGAGGCTCCGCTGTTTGTATTGCTGGAAAATCTTCAGGATCCGGGGAATCTTGGAACAATCCTACGCACGGGGGAGGGCGCTGGAATAACAGGCGTTATAATGAGCGCTTCCACCGTGGATATTTTTAATCCCAAGGTGATCCGCTCCACGATGGGCTCCATTTACCGGGTGCCTTTTTTGTATGAGGACGACCTGCAGGACACTGTGAAGCGGCTGCATACTGCCGGGGTAAAGACCTATGCGGCTCATCTGCAGGGCGAAACTTATTATGACAGTTTTTGCTTTCGGGAGCCTACGGCCTTTCTGATAGGAAACGAGGCAAACGGGCTGGGACAGGCGTTGACGGATCAGGCCACAGCCCTGTTGAAAATACCCATGGAGGGCAGGGTGGAATCCCTGAATGCCGGCGTGGCGGCTGCGCTGTTGATGTATGAGGCGCACAGACAGCGCAGGGCAAAGGTGTGAGACAAAAGGCTTGGGATAGAGACATGAGACAAAAGGCTCGAGACAAAGGTTGAGAGATAAATTGAGGAGGAGAGCAAGAATGAGATTAGGTTTTATCGGACTTGGCAATATGGCCACGGCCATGATTGGAGGAATCCTGAAAAATCAGGCGGCGTCAGCGGAGGATATCATCGGAAAGGCCCGCACGGAAGCCACGGAGAGCAAAATTAAAGAACAATTTAATATTCAGATAGCTGAGAGTAACGCCCAGGCGGCCGCTCAGGCGGATATTTTATTTCTCGCAGTGAAGCCCATTTTCTTCCCTGAGGTGATTGCGGAGATCAGGGAGGCGCTGCGGCCGGGAACCCTGATTGTCAGCATTGCCGCGGGACGCACGCTGGATTATCTGAAGAAGGCCTTTGACAGAAGGGATTGTAAGCTTATCCGCTGTATGCCCAATACACCGGCATTGGTGCTGGAGGGCTGCACGGGAGTCTGTGCGGAGGAGAGTGTGAGCGAGGAAGAATTAAAACGTGTTTTAACTTATTTGAACGCTTTTGGCAGAGCAGATGTGGTGCCGGAGAGACTGATGGATGTGGTAGTGGGAGTCTCCGGCAGCGCGCCAGCCTATGTGTTCTTATTTTTGGAGGCCATGGCGGACGAGGCGGTAGCGGAAGGGATGCCCCGCCGACAGGCTTATGAGTTTGCGGCTCAGGCTGTGCTGGGCAGCGCCAAAATGCTGTTGGAGACGGGCAGACATCCCGGGGAACTGAAGGACATGGTCTGCTCTCCCGGAGGCACCACGATTCAGGCGGTGAAGGTGCTGGAGGAGATGGGACTGCGGGCGGCTGTGATGGATGCCATGGAGGCCTGTATCGAGAAGTCTCGCAATATGTAATTTAACATATAAAAATAAAGTTCGTCTGCTCCCGCTTGACAAATGTAACAGGTTCTGCTATTATTTATAAAAATCTTAACAATTTTAATAATTTTGTAACAAGTTTAACTAAATTTGTTGGAGGGGAAATAAAAATGGCAGAAAGCAGAAAGCTGTGCCGCATCCTTACAGGCCTTACTCTGGCTGTTGTCGTAATGATGCTCACAGACGTTACCGCAGAAGCTGGCAGCAAAGGAAGTTATCTGGACGAGGTCAACGGCGGGGTGGCGGCGATATTGGAGTCCAATGTGATCGTCAGACCCGACACAAATGCCAATGCGGCGGCGTTAAACATGCAGGAGGAGCAGTCGGGTATCGTCATGGCGAACGTCCGGGACGCTCTGAATGTGAGGAGTGATGCCAGCGAGGATTCGGATAAGGTTGGAAAATTATATAAGGATTGCGGAGGCACTATAATAGAAAGAAAGAATGGCTGGACGAGGCTGCAGTCAGGCAATGTGATTGGCTGGGCTTCCGATGATTATCTACTCTTCGGAGAGGAAGCGGAAGCGCTCGCCAACGATGTGGGCAGGATGATTGCCACGATTGATACGGATATTTTGCGTGTGCGCAAGGCGCCGGACGGCGAGGCGGAGGTTTACGGTCTGCTTCCCAAGGGCGAGATTGTGGATGTGCTGGACGATGGCACCGGCGATTGGGTCTGCATTGATTACGAGGGAGAGGACGGCTATGTGTCCGCTGAGTTTATCAATGTGAATTTCCAGGTGGACTCCGGCGAGACTCTGGAGGAGATTAAAGCCAGAGAGGAAGCCGAGCGCGAGGCAAAACGCCATGTCAATTACGGCGAGTACACTACGGATGCCGATACGACGCTGCTTCTGGCGGCACTGATTTACTGCGAGGCCGGCGGCGAGAGCTATGAGGGACAGCTTGCCGTGGGAGCGGTGGTGATGAACCGCGTGCGCAGCGGCGCATATCCCGACAGTATTCACGGCGTTATCTATGCTTCCGGGCAGTTTACGCCCGCGCTAAACGGCAAGGTGAACGCAAGATATGAGTCGGGCAAAATCCCCGACAGCTGCAAGCAGGCTGCGGAGGAAGCGCTTTCCGGCGTGTCCAATGTAGGCGACTGCACACACTTCCGCCGCAACAATGGCAGAGACGGTATCGTGATCGGGAATCATGTATTCTATTAAAGCGTATATAAAGCGTATACTATAGGTATGTTATAGTATGAAATATGAGGTAAAGTCAGGGCAGCATCCGGTATGCTGCCCTGTTTTGACAACAAATTTCACACCACAAGAGCATTGACGTGCAAAGAAATACATTGCCCGTCGGGCTTTTTTGTAGTAAACTGAAATCACCACAGGAAAGGGGATGAGATTTTATGAGTGAAATGATGATAGTCTGGCTTGTAATTCTGATCGTGGCAATTGCGATTGAAGTGGGGACGCTGGGGCTCACCAGTATCTGGTTTGCCGGTGGCGCTCTGATTGCCGTTATTGCAGCGGCTTTTTCATTACCTGTCTGGCTGCAGATTTTGTTGTTTTTGGTGGTGTCCCTGCTGCTGATGGTGTTTACGAGACCTGTCGCCGTGAAATACTTTAACAAAGACAGGGTGCGTACCAATGTGGAGAGTATGATAGGGCGTCAGGCCATTGTTATCAGCGAGATTGACAATCTGCAGGGAATCGGACAGGTGACTGTGGGCGGTCAGGAATGGAGCGCGAGGAGCGAGGAGGATAAGAACCACATGGCGGTAGGCACTGTGGTGGAGGTCGTGGCGGTCAGCGGCGTCAAGCTGATCGTGCGGGAGGATCCGCAGATGCAAAAAATAAGTGAGCGCGGCACAGACTCCGCGCAGAAAGAGGTGTAGTATGGGATTTTTGTTGCTTCCTTTTATTTTCATTGGCGTGCTGATCTGGTTCTTTTTCAGCTGCTTTAAAATCGTACCTCAGGCACAGGCGTTTGTAGTGGAGCGTCTGGGCGCGTATCAGGGCACCTGGTCGGTGGGCTTCCACGTCAAGGTTCCCTTTATTGACAAGGTGGCGCGCAGGGTAAACCTGAAGGAGCAGGTTGCCGATTTCCCGCCCCAGCCCGTGATCACCAAGGATAACGCCTCCGTGAGGATCGACACGGTGGTATTCTATCAGATTACCGACCCGAAGCTGTTTACCTATGGCGTTGAGAACCCCATGATGGCTATTGAGAACCTGACTGCCACCACCCTGCGTAATATCATCGGTGACCTGGAGCTGGATCAGACCCTGACGTCCCGCGAGATTATCAATACCAAGATGCGTTCCGCCCTGGATATCGCCACCGACCCCTGGGGCATCAAGGTCAACCGCGTGGAGCTGAAAAATATTATTCCTCCCGCCGAGATTCAGAATGCCATGGAGAAGCAGATGAAGGCGGAGCGTGAGAGGCGTGAGGCCGTGACCCGTGCGGAAGGTGAGAAGAAAGCACGTATTCTGGAGGCGGAGGGTGAGAAGGAATCCGCAATCCTGCGCGCCGAGGCAGAGAAGAAATCTGCAATCCTGCGCGCTGAGGCACAGAAGGAAAAGATGATCCGAGAGGCGGAAGGTGAGGCGGAGGCCATCCTCAAGGTGCAGCAGGCAAATGCGGACGGTATCAGAATGCTGAAGGAGGCGGGCGCCGACGAGGCAGTGCTCAAGATGAAGAGTCTGGAGGCATTTGAGAAGATTGCGGACGGTCAGGCTACGACGATTCTGCTGCCGGCGGAGCTGCAGGGCATTGCAAGTCTGGGAGCCGCCTTGAAGGAAGGCATGAAGCAGTGAGCGAAAAGGGAGAACAGATGATAAACAATATGATGAATCAGAAAATAGACTTAAGAGGACGGGATTTCCTGAAACTGCTGGATTTTACTCCGGAGGAAATCGCCTACCTCGTGGATTTGGCAGCGGAGCTCAAGGATAAGAAGAAAAAGGGCATTCCGGTGGACCATTTCAAAGGAAAAAATGTGGCGCTGATTTTTGAAAAGACCAGCACCCGAACCAGATGCGCCTTCGAGGTAGCCGCCCACGACCTGGGCATGGGCTGTACCTATCTGGATCCTTCCGGTTCTCAGATTGGCAAGAAGGAGAGCATTGCGGATACCGCCCGTGTGCTGGCAGGTATGTTTGAGGGCATCGAGTACCGCGGCTACGGGCAGGAAATCGTGGAGGAGCTGGCAAAGTATTCCAAGGTGCCTGTGTGGAACGGCCTTACCAATGAATTTCATCCCACCCAGATGCTGGCGGATCTCCTCACCATCAAGGAGCACTTCGGGCGTCTGGAGGGCATCCGCCTGACCTATATGGGCGACGCCCGCTACAATATGGGCAATTCCCTGATGGTGGCGTGCGCCAAGATGGGTATGCACTTCACCGCATGTACCACGGCGAAATACTTCCCGGAGCAGGCGCTGACAGAGCAGTGCAAGGCGCTTGCCGCGCAGACCGGTGGCAGCGTCACGCTCACGGAGGATGTGCAGACCGGGACGAAAAATGCGGACGTAATCTACACGGATGTGTGGGTGTCCATGGGTGAGCCTGACGAGGTGTGGGAGGAGCGGATCCGGGAACTGTCCCCCTATCAGGTGAATAAGGCCGTTATGGAAAATGCGGGCGAAAAGGCCATTTTCATGCACTGTCTGCCCGCGTTCCACGATTTAAAGACCACCATCGGCGCGCAGATGGGGCAGCGCTTTGGCATCACGGAGATGGAGGTCACGGATGAGGTGTTTGAGTCTCCGCAGTCTCTTGTATTCGAGGAGGCGGAGAACCGTATGCATACCATCAAGGCTGTGATGGCGGCGACTCTATGAGCGATATAGATTTTGCGTCAAAACGCCATGTGTACGACAGCCTGGACTCCACCAATGAGGAGGCAAAAAGGCTTGCGGAGCAGGGCGCCCCTCACGGCACGGTGGTGACGGCGGACATGCAGACTGCGGGAAAGGGACGCAGAGGCCGCAGCTGGGTGAGCCCGCCGGGGACAAATATTTATTTTACGCTGATTGTCAGGCCGAAATTCCTGCCTGAAAAGGCATCCATGCTCACGCTGGTGGCTGCCCATGCCCTGACCCGGGGAATTGCCGGCGAGACAGGACTGACTCCGGGGATTAAATGGCCCAACGATATCGTGATAGACGGCAAAAAGGTCTGCGGCATCCTCACGGAGCTGAGCGCGGCGCAGAACGCTGTCCGCCATGTGGTCATCGGCGCGGGCATCAATGTGCGGGAGCAGAGCTTTCCCCCGGAGCTTGCGGACAAGGCCATTGCGCTGGACGCCGCCTGTGGCCGCCGTATAGACAGGGAACGGCTGTTGAATGCGGTGCTGAGGGCGTTTGAAGAGGATTATGAAGCTTTCTGTAAAATGGAGTCTCTGGCGGGAATCAGAGACTCCTACAATCGTTTGCTGGTAAACAGGGACAGGGAGGTCTGCGTGCTGGAGCCCGGGGGAGAGTACCGGGGGATATCCAGAGGCATCACGGACACCGGGGAACTGATCGTGGAGCTGCCGGACGGGAGCAGACGTCATGTCTATGCGGGCGAGGTCTCCGTGCGGGGCGTCTACGGCTATGTCTGACGCGCAGGTGCGATTGACGGTGGAGAGGAAACAAATGGAAGACGGACGTGTTGTGCTCTGCGGCGCAAATGCCTATGAGAAAAAATATTATTTTAACGAGCAGTTTGCGGGGATTCCCGACTCCATCAAGGACGAGCTGCACATTATCTGCGTGCTTTTTACGGAGGAAGTGGGCGGCGTATTTACCATAGTTTTCGAGGAGGACGGAACGCTCTCGCTGGAGACGGACGCCGAGGAGAGCGATATTTATTATGATGAGATTTCCAGCGGCCTGCTGGTGGGCGAAATCCGCCGCAAGCGGCAGGAGCTGTTTGAATCCTTGAGTCTGTACTACCGGGTATTTATCCTGAAGGAGGACATCTCAGAGTTTTTACAGGAGCAGGGGGAGCTATAAAATGATTCTTGTGATTGATGTAGGCAATACGAATATAACCTTTGGGGTGTATGAGGGTGAGAGGCTGCAGGCGACCTTTCGGCTGATGAGTAAGGTTTCCCGCACCTCCGACGAATACGGCATTCTGCTTACGCAGCTTTTGCAGAATAACGGGATTGAGCCGCAGGCTCTTGCGGGCTCCATTGTGGCGAGCGTGGTGCCGGCGGTGATGCATGCCCTTTTAGGGGCGCTGACGCGCTATACGGGAACCCGCCCGATGATTGTGGGACCGGGGGTCAAAACCGGCATCCGTATCACCACGGAAGACCCCAAATCCATCGGCGCGGATCGCATCGTGGACGCCGTGGCCGCCTATGAAAAATACGGCGGGCCGGTGCTGGTGCTGGACTTTAGCACTGCCACCACCTATGACCTGATCACCGCCGAGGGCTGCTTTGCCGCGGGCATCACCGCTCCTGGCATCCGCATCAGCGCGGAGGCTCTCTGGAGCCGGACGGCCAAGCTCCCCGATATCGAGATCAAAAAGCCCAAGTCCATTCTGGCGCAGGAGACCGTCACCAGTATGCAGGCGGGCGTTATGTACGGACAGATCGGGCAGACGGAATACATTATCAAAAAAGTGCGCAAGGAAAGCGGACTGGAGAATCTGAAAGTGGTTGCCACCGGAGGCATGGGCAGACTGATAGCGGATGAGACGGACGCCATCGACGTCTACGACCCTTCCCTGACATTGGACGGTCTGCGCCTGATATACGATAAAAATACCAGGTAAAAGAAAGACACAGCTCAACAAAGAACAGATGAAGAGAGGAGACAATCGTGCCCCAGCTTACAATAGGAGGCGTCACCCTCCCCGGCAATATGATCTTGGCTCCCATGGCAGGCGTATCAGACCTGCCTTTTCGCCTGTTATGCCACGAACAGGGAGCCGGACTGGTGTGCATGGAGATGGTCAGCGCCAAGGCAATCATGCACAACAACAAAAATACAGACAGCCTCATGGACATTCACCCCAACGAGGGCTATGCCTCCCTGCAGCTATTTGGCTCCGACCCCGCCATACTCAGTGAGATGGCAAAGCGCATCGAGGACAGACCCCATGCCTTTCTGGACATTAATATGGGCTGCCCCGTGCCCAAGGTGGTCAATAACGGCGAGGGCTCCGCTCTGATGAAAAATCCCCGGCTGGTGGAGCAGATATTGAGCAGCCTTGTGAAGGCCACCCGCAAGCCCGTCACCGTGAAAATCCGCAAGGGCTTTGACGACGCCCACGTCAATGCGGTGGAGATTGCCAAAATTGCAGAGAGCTGCGGAGTGGCGGCGGTGGCTGTCCACGGGCGCACCAGAGAACAATATTACAGCGGACAGGCGGACTGGGATATCATCGCCGAGGTGAAGGCGGCAGTGCGCATCCCGGTTTTGGGAAACGGCGATGTGGACAGCCCCGAGAAGGCAAAGCAGCTCTTGATGCAGACCGGGTGCGACGGCGTTCTGATCGGCAGGGCTGCCCGGGGAAATCCCTGGATTTTCCGGGAGGTAAACCGCTATCTGGAGGACGGGACTCTCCTGCCCCGCCCGGACAATGCGGAGAAAAAACAAATGGTCCTGCGCCATGCGGCTCTGCAGCTGCAATACAAGGGCGAGTACATCGGCGTGCGGGAGATGCGCAAACACCTCTCATGGTACACCGCGGGTATGCCCGGCTCCGCCCGCTTTCGCCGGGAGATCAACACCATGACGACCATGGACGACCTGACCGAGAGCGTGGAGCATATTTTTGTCTGAAGATTTGTGTACAACCTTCCGAATCCTGCCACATATTTCAGCGGCGGATGCATATAATGGAGCATGGACACGATTGTTAATATATGCTATCAGAGCCGCCGCGAAGAGCGGGACGCTCATAAAACTTCAAACAAAACTTCAAACAAAACTTCAAACAGGGCTGGAATCAAGACTGGAAACAAAACCGGAATCAGGAGCTGTGCCTATGAGCTTCGGGAGTTTTCCATGCAGGACTACCGATTGATACGGGTATCTGTCAGCGAGAATCTCACAGCCTCAAGCCGCTGCGGCTTTGGCATCAATTTTCCGCCGCTTGAGCCGTTGCTTCGCCTGTGGAGGCGCATGAGCTCCCGTGCGCAGGCCTGCCTGCGAAGGCGCAGACAAAAACGGGAGCGGACAAAGCTGGGCGAACAGCTTCGCGAGGAGCTTGCCCCGCTTCTGGACGAACGGGACGACAACATGCTGGTGTATGCGGAGGGAGTGCCGGAGGACTGCTGGGTGAGAACGCTTCTGCCCCTGCCGGAGTTTGACCGGTATCTCGATAAAAAATGGCTGCAGGAGCTTCTGCCCTACGCCCGCCATGCCCACTTTATCGTGCTGGGGAATGCGTCCTGTGTTCAGGAGCTGCTCTGCGGGCTGGCTCCCCGGATGAAGAGCCTGCTGTGGGTTGCGCCGGATTTGACCTATGGGGAGCAGCTGGAGGAGTTTGCAGAGGATTTCTTTCAGGAATACGGGCTTGCCATCGATCTGCATTTTCTACCGGACAACGGCACTTACGGTCAGATACGCATCCGGGAGGAACGCTACAGCGAGCCGGTCAATGTGCTGGATTTTACGGGACAAAAATACATCCCTCTCTTTCATCCCCCTGCCGGCAGTATCTGGCTGGACATGGCGGCTGTGCGGGAAAAAGAACTGCGGATTGAATCCCGCAGACTCAGATGCACCTACTTTTCCCTGAGAAAGATATGGCGGGGACTCCTTGACACTGAGGGATAAAACAGGTATAATACCTAAGTTAATTAGAAAAATATGGAAAATGAAAAGCGGCAAGGATATAGATCTACAGAATTTACAAACAGAGAGGTGAAATGCAATGCAGGAAAAGAAAAATATTTTAACCTATGAGGGACTCAGGAAGTATGAAGATGAGTTACATGAACTGAAGGTGGTAAAACGTCAGGAGGTTGCCCAGAAGATCAAGGAAGCCAGAGAGCAGGGCGACCTTTCCGAGAATGCCGAGTACGATGCGGCAAAGGACGAGCAGCGGGACATCGAGGCAAGGATTGAGGAATTGGAGAACATCCTGAAAAATGCCGAGGTCGTGGTGGAAGATGAGGTTGATCTGGACAAGATCAACGTGGGCTGCAAGGTGCGGATCCTTGACATCGAGTACAGCGAGGAGCTGGAGTACAAGATTGTGGGCTCCGCTGAGGCTGACAGCCTGAAAGGGAAGATTTCCAACGAGAGCCCCGTGGGCAGAGCGCTGCTTGGCAAAAAGGTCAATGACACCGTGGAGGTGGAGACCCCCGCGGGCGTATTTGTGTACAAGATATTGGAGATTCAGAGAAGCAACTAGTGTGCGGCGGACAGCATTTAGCAATATTTGAAGAGTGAGCCGGCACACTGGAGAAAAGAGGAAAGAGACGTGGCAGAGGAACAGCAGAACACAAAGGCACAGGAACAGGATATCAATCAGCTTTTAAAGGTGCGCCGCGAGAAATTGGCAGCGCTGCAGGAGGCCGGCAAAGACCCTTTTCAGATTACCAGATATGATGTGAGCCATCACAGCACGGATATCAAAGAGCATTTTGAGGAGCTGGAGGGCAGGACAGTCCGCATAGCGGGACGCATGATGTCCAAGCGCGTCATGGGCAAGGCGTCCTTTTGCAACATTCAGGATCTGCCCGGAAATATCCAGTCCTATGTGGCGCGGGACAGCGTGGGCGAGGAGCCCTATGCAGATTTCAAGAAATATGATGTGGGTGATATCGTCGGCGTTGAGGGAGAAGTGTTCAGAACGAAGACCGGTGAGATATCCATTCACGCGAGCCGGATTACGCTGCTCTCCAAGAGCCTGCAGATTTTGCCCGAGAAATACCACGGCCTGACCAACACGGATATCCGCTATCGCCAGCGGTACACGGATTTGATCATGGATTCCGGGGTGAAGGAAACCTTTGTGAAGCGCTCTAAGATTATCAGCGCCATCAGACGCTATCTGGAGGAGCAGGGATTTCTGGAGGTGGAGACTCCCATGCTGGTGTCCAATGCCGGCGGCGCGGCGGCGAGACCCTTCGAGACCCACTACAATGCATTGGACGAGGACGTAAAGCTTCGTATCTCGCTGGAGCTTTATCTCAAGAGACTGATCGTGGGCGGTCTGGAGCGCGTGTTCGAGATTGGCCGTGTGTTTAGGAACGAGGGACTGGACACCAGACACAATCCCGAATTTACCCTGATGGAGCTCTATCAGGCCTATACGGATTACAACGGCATGATGGATTTGACCGAGAATATGTTCCGCTATGTGGCGCAGGAGGTCTGCGGCACCACCCTGATTCCCTATGCAGAGGAAATGATCGATCTGGGCAGGCCCTTTGCGCGCATGACCATGGTGGATGCCGTGAAGCAGTATGCGGGCGTGGACTTTGACCAGATTCCTGATACCGCGGCAGCCAAAAAGATTGCGGACGAGAAGGGCGTACACTATGAAGCCCGCCACGAAAAAGGCGACATCCTGAACCTCTTTTTCGAGGAATTTGTGGAAGAGCACCTGATCCAGCCCGTGTTTATCATGGATCACCCGGTGGAGATTTCACCCCTCACCAAGAGGAAGCCGGACAAGCCCGACTATGTGGAGCGCTTTGAGCTCTTTATCTATGGCCGCGAGATGTGCAACGCCTATTCTGAGCTGAACGACCCCATCGACCAGAGGGAGCGCTTTAAAGCGCAGGAGGCTGCTCTGGCGGCAGGCGACGAGGAGGCCAACACCACGGACGAGGACTTCATGAACGCGCTGGAGATTGGTATGCCCCCCACCGGAGGCATCGGGTATGGCATTGACAGACTGGTGATGCTGTTGACAAACTCGCCGGCTATCAGGGATGTGCTGCTGTTCCCGACGATGCGGACAGTCGATTGAGAAATCCAGTGTTTACGCGGTTTTCAAGTACCCGTTACTATGCTACTGCAACAAAAGTGCAACAAATTTTGAACGAATAATACAGAATAATACGTTGATGTACGTTTTTGTTGCACATGTTCGGTCAAGTGTTTGTACTTTCAAAGGCTTTTAGAAAGATGTTTAGGGGAAGCCTTCTTTAGTTATAGTCGATCTAAACAAATCGCCCACGGCATTGTAGCAATACAGATACGTGGGCGTTTTGTTGATAATGTAGTAGAAAGCGTAGTGATTGCAGGGGGTGCAGCTCTCGTTATATGAGAATTGTAGGACTTTGTTCAAAAAAATGATTTTGGACTGTAAACTATAAAGAAGATATATTATGCCTTCAGGAAAATAAAAATCAAAACGAAGGAGGCATCATATGTCAGAATATCAATTACAGATTAAACAGGTGGTGGACTATCCACGCTGCCGCATTTACAGGCAGTTTGTCCAGTCACTGATCACAGACCAGAACATTCGCACAGGCGGGGGTTCCGGTCTTTTTTATTTTACGGTGCTTTGCAGCTATGCAAATTTCCGTACATCTTACCGCCGCATAGACGGGATCAGCTACACGGTCTACCCGGGGGAGTGGATATGTACCGTCAGGGAGCTGACGGGATGGTTCCGGACACACTTCCAGCACCAGGCGCTTGACATATTGGACGAGCTGCAGAAAAGGAACCTGATCTCTTACCTGCCGCTTGGACGCGGGAAGGTGATCAAATATAAGATACGGGACTGGAAAAACCATAACACGGTCCTGGACTATAACTGCCCGTGCCAAAAGGATACCGGCTTTTTCTTCATGCCGGTCACTACGGCACTGGAACTGGTGGGCGCCAGGCGGTGCTCCGAAATGGACATGCTGCTGGACCTGTGGCTTTCCACCGTCTACAACGACAGCCAGGTACAGGGTTCAGAGGCAGGCCCGGTGGTCTACCTGCGGAACGGCACAGGCTGCCCATTGGTGAATTACAGTGAACTGGCTGCCCGCTGGGGGATCTCAAAGGCTACTGCGGGCAGGATACTGAAAAAGTTTGAAAAGCTGGAATACATATCTTTGATGGCGTTTCCGGGAACGAAAGGCAGCGTTATCTACCTGCGGAATTACCTGTCCACCATGTTCCAGATATCAGACGTACTGATTGACAAGGAGGAGGTTGCGATGGTTCTGAACATCAGGGTCAGCCTGCCGGAGAAAGACGGCGGGGCGGGGGAGGACACGGTTCTGGAGCAGGAGGTATGCGTTTCAGAAGAGTTGTCCAGCGTTTCAAAAACGCAGGTGGAGGCTGTCATCGGAAAGGTGGCGGAGATCCTTGATCTGCAAGGGGTTTCGTGTTTCCGGTGCGCCAAAACCACATATAAGTTATATTCTTTATCAGACGACTGGGAGGGGAAATATTTATACCGCCCGCGCGAGGCACCGGACAGGCGCATTGGGATGGATGTCTATTGCGGTAACGATAAGCGGGTATATACATTTGAACTGACACTATCACCTGCAGGTGGAAAGAAAGAGAGGGAATGAAGGATGACAAAGAAACAGAGGAAGGCGGATATTGCAGAGAATCCGTTATATCATGATACATGGAAACTGCTGAAGAAATACAGGGATGTGGTCTGGAGCCTGGAGCTGTCCGTACAGCAGGTACGCAACAGGTTTGAGATCGAGTACGGGAGTTCCATAGAGGACTTCCTGGAATCGGTGTACCTGGCGGGGGTGGACCTTGCCGGGGGTGACATTGAACACCATGCCAGGTGCATAGAGCGCAGCAACCGGATGATAAAGCTGCTGGACAGTTCCGTGGAGCTGCTCAGGAACAAGCACAAGAACGGGGAAACCTACTACTGGCTATTGTATTACACATTCCTTTCCCCGCAGCAGATGAAGAACGTGGAGGAGATCATTGAGCAGCTGCGTCCCCATATTAGGGACATCAGTTTCCGCACTTATTACCGCAGGAGGCAGGAGGCTATCGAAGCACTCAGCTCCATCCTGTGGGGTTACACCTCCAAGGAGAGCATGGAGATACTGGAGAAATTTGTACCGGGATCGGGGGCTGGCACATAAATGGCATAAAAAGGCATGAAATTGGCACAGCTTTGCTCTTTTCCCGCAAATAACGGTGTGTTAAACTATGTATGTTCAAAAATGCACCCAAAACCGGATATGGCAGATACAGGCACCTTTTACGAGGTGCTGTTTTTCTGCCCGACAAAGGCCATGCCGTACAAAAAGGCATGGTTTTTTCATGCAAAAAAAGAAGGAGGTCCAAAATTGAAAAGAAGAAAAAACAAGTTTCCTGAAGCAGCAGACCGGAGGCATCGCCACAGATCCCGCCTGGCAGAAGCCGCCTATTACAGTTTCCTTGTCGGCATGGCCATTCTGGCATCCACGCAGCCGGTTTATGCTGCTACAGATGTATGGACAAAAGCAAATGAGATCATGCAGGACGTGTATAACCAGATCGTCATTATTTCCACAGTGGCGGCTGTCGTGACAGCAGCTGTTGCATTGTTGTTGATGAATTTTTCGCGGTCGGGGCGGACGGTGGATGAAAGTCGCGCATGGCTGAAACGGATCTGCATCACATGGGTAGTACTGAACGGTCTGGGATTTATCATGGCTTATGTCACACCGTTTTTTGCTGACGGCAAATGGACGCCGACTCCCTGATCTGAAACCATTGAGAGAGGAGTGATCGTGTGGGTATATTAGACGGCATTGTGGAATGGATTGCAGAGCAGGTAATGTATGGTCTTGATCTGGTGTCTACCTCAGTACTGGGTGCGCTGGGGTGTGACATGACTGTATTCCTGCGATATTTCCCGGCGGCAGAGACCATGTATGAGGTTTTTGTGGCGCTCTCCATCGGAATCATTTTATTAAACTGGGTATGGCAGTTATTCAAGAACTATGGGCTTGGGGCAGGGATAGAGGCGGAGGATCCGGTAAAGCTGAGTGTCCGTTCCGTCCTGTTCATCCTTCTTGCCTATTTTTCAGATGAGATCATCGGGATGGTGTTGAAGATAGGCGGCACACCGTACAACTGGATACTGACAGCTGAGTTGCCTGCGCTCAATTTTGCAAGTTTCAACTCCGTAGTCCTGGCGATCGTGGGTGCCTGTGCAAGCGGGGCGGTGGCGCTAATCTCGCTGATACTGGTGCTCATCCTGGCATGGAACTATCTGAAACTGCTGTTTGAGGCGGCAGAGAGGTATGTATTGCTGGGTGTGCTTGTGTATACGGCGCCCGTGGCATTTTCCATGGGAGCATCCCAGTCAACATCAAACATTTTCAAATCGTGGTGCCGGATGTTCGGCGGGCAGGTGTTCCTGCTGCTTATGAATGCCTGGTGCCTGCGGCTGTTTACATCAATGGTGGGCGCCTTTTTGGCGAATCCACTTTCTCTCTAGGAGGAGGTACAATACAATGCAAAAAATAAAACGATACAGGCATATCATGCTTTCAGCCTGCATGGTGGCAGTCCTTTGTCTTGCCTTCAGCCAGCCCGTCTTTGCCATGACGGAAAGCGAGATACAGGACCAGGTGAACACTGTCGGTAAGGAAACCGCATCCGGCAATGTCCTGATCTGGTTCCTCTGCGCCATTGCGTTCCTGAAAGTGTCACAGAAGATAGACTCCTTTATGTCGAGTCTTGGCATCAATGTGGGGCATACGGGCGGCTCCATGCTGGCGGAGGCCATGGTTGCCGCAAGGGGAATAGGCGGGATGAAAAACTTTTCCAGCCGGCACTTCGGCGGCGCACACAGCAGTGTCGCTTCCCATACCAGCACAGGCACCAAAGGCTTTATGTCCGGCGGGCTTGCCGGGATGGTAAGCAGCCGCATCACAAACAGCGCCGTAAGATCGGCAACCGCCTCATCAAAAACCAATGCCAGCCATTCTTCCGGGAAGTCCGGCGGCGGGATCGGGAGCCATATCTACGCTTCTTCCGTCAGCAAAGGCGGCAATTTTGCCAACACTGTCATAGGCACCGTGGCTACGGGAAACCTTGCCGAACTGGGCTTTATGAGCGGACCGGAAGCATCCCGGGCGCTCCAGTCCTACCTTGGATATGCCGCGCTTGGTGAAAATGCCCCGCAGGTCCCCACCTTTTCGGATGTGGAGATCGGCGGCGGGCGCATCACCGGTACGGAGACCTCGGAAGAACATCCCCAGGGAATCGCCTTCGGGATGTACCATGCCGCCCAGTATGCCGCCCCGGAAGGCAGTTATACCACCATACAGGCGGCGGATGGCAGTTCATGGTATAAGCAGTACGCACAGGATGCCGTGGATAAAACGCCCTACATGGCTCCTGACGGCTCTATCGCCTATAAGGAGTCCATTGTGAAAAAACTGCCGCAGCCGCCAAAGAGAAGGGAGCGGATGTAGCATGGAAAACGAACAGAAAAGCGGCCTGTCCGAAACTCTTGAAACAGGGCGGGCTGCCGCACACACGGTACGCGGCGCCATAAAGACAGGCAGGACCGTATCAGGAGCCGCCAAGGGCGCGGCTGCGGGGGGACCGTATGGCGCCGCTGCCGGCGCTGTCTGGGAAAACCGCAGGCTGGTGGGCAAGGTCATCATCGGGATCATTGCCCTGTTGCTGATCCCTGTTGTATTTGTCGTATCCCTGCCGTCGGTGATCTTCGGGGGACTGCTGGATGCCTTTTCTTCCACAGCCGCCCCGGATATACCGATCCTGAACAACAATGCCGCCATTGTTGAAAATGTGACGGAGATCCACTCCATCTTAGATGAGATCATGGCGGGAGGGCTGGAGGATGCCATGAAACAGATAGAAACGGACTTTGCAGCCTCCGATGCCGATGAAATGGAGGTCATCAACCCTTATGCAGACCGCCCGCTTTATAATGCCAACCGGTTCATTGCCATGTACTGCGCCTATAAAAACAAGGATTATGCCGGCATATCCGTTTCCGATATGGCGGGCATCCTGCGCAGCAGCCGGAGCCGCCTGTACTCCTATACCTGTACGGAAGAATCGCGGACAAGGACCGAAACCGATGAGGCTACCGGGAAAGAAGTGTCCGTCACGGAAAAATGGAGGGTATACACCCTTGTCTATAACGGGGAGGCCTACTTCTCAGAACAGGTCTTCCTGTTAGATGAAGAACAGGCCGCCCTTGCGGATGCCTATGCACAAAACCTGAGCCTTTTCCTGGGGGATGGCATGATGCAGGGGCTTGCAACGTGGGACGGCAGCTCCATTCCCTCCCTTGGTGATGTCCGCTTTACGGACGGCGTGACGGAGGTGGTCTATTACAGCCAGTTAGATGAGCGTTATGCGGGCAAGCCTTATGGCACCGACCATATCGGGAGCCACGGCTGCGGCCCCACAGCCATGGCGATCGTCGTATCCTCCCTCTCCGGGCAGACCGTTGACCCCGTGGAAATGGCGGAATGGTCTTACCATAACGGCTACTGGTGCAGGGACAGCGGCTCCTACCATGCACTGATCCCTGCCGCCGCAAGGAACTGGGGGTTAAATGTGTCCGGCTGTTCCGTTTCGGAACCGCAGAGGATCCTGGACACCCTTGCGGAAGGCAGGCTGGTGGTGGCGATCATGTCCAGCGGGCACTTTACAAAATCAGGGCACTTTATCGTGCTGAGGGGTGTCCGGAATGGAAAAATACTGGTGGCTGATCCTGCCAGCTATAACAGGAGCGGGCAGCTCTGGGATCTGTCCCTTATCCTGAGGGAGGCAAGCCGGGGCGCCGCCGCAGGCGGTCCCTTCTGGATCATCGGCTGATAGATTTATGGAATAAGTTTGCCGCCCGGGAGCGGCAGAATGAGAGGAATTATGAACAATCAAAATGAAAATGATACCTATATCATCCCGCCGAATTTTGTAGACACAGGCACTTTTTTCGGCGGGATGTTCAAGGCAAGGAATGTAATCGAGGCGGGCATCCTGTCCGCAGCCATAGGGATACCGGTCTTTGTTTTTCTGCCCCTTGGCCTGACTGCCCGCATTGTCATCCTGTGCCTGACGGCGCTGCCCCTGGCCCTGTTTGCCCTGATCGGCATTTCGGGGGAGAGCCTTTCAGCATTTCTGGTGATCTTCCTGAAATACCTGAAAAACCGCCGTGTCGTGGGCGGGGAAGTACGGCCGCAGGCGGAGGCTGTCCCCCAAAATGGCAGGGCGGCAAAAAAGACGCAGAAGTCCAGGGCGGAAAAGAGTGCAGGAAAACCGGCTAAGTCCAAAAAGGATCAGGGACGGCGCAGGGACAGGGAAGATTTTCCGGCAGAGTTTGACGAGGTAAGAGGGTATGAACTGCGCCAGAAACTCCGTCCGGCAAGGAAAGTGGAGAAGGGAGGCGCTGCAGGGAAAGCAGGAAAGAAAAGTGATGCGGCTTCCGGGGAGCGGCGCAGCCCTTATCCTCTGCCCCAGCGGGAGCAGCAGCCCGCCTGCCTGAATCCGGTGGCGGATTACCTGCCTATATTAAAGATCGCAAACGGCATCATTTACACGAAAGACCACCGGTATGTCAAGATTGTGGAGATCGTGCCAATCAACTTCCTGCTGCGGAGCGCAAGGGAACAGAGGAGCATCATTTATTCCTTTGTGTCGTACCTGAAGGTGAGCCCTGTGAGGCTGCAGTTCAAGGTTCTGACGCGCAGGGCGGATATTGGGAGGCACCTGGATACGGTGCAGAAGGAAATGGCGCAGGAGACCAACGGACAGTGCCGGCTCATGCAGGAGGATTATTTACGGTTTGTACGGCAGATCGGTTCCCATGAGGCGGTGACGCGCCGGTTCTTCCTAATCTTTGAGTATGAACCGTGGGGGAATGCCAGACGCTCCGATGAGGAGGGGGAGGCGGTTCAGGCATTACAGGGCGCCGTCCATACGGCAGTCAACTATCTGCGTCAGTGCGGGAATGAGGTCATCCTCCCGGAAAATGAGGATGAGTTTACCGTGGATGTGCTCTACAACCTGCTGTGCAGGAGGGAGAGCGCCGCAAAACCGCTCCCGGAACGGGTCAGGGAAGTGGCGGGCAGATACCGGGCAGGCGGCAGGCAGGGCGACATAGACAACATCCCTGCGGGGGATTTCTTTTCCCCGGGCAGCATTGATTTCACCCACGGGAAGTATGTCTGCATTGACGGCCTTTATCATGCTTACCTTATGGTGCCGTCGGACGGTTACAGGACACAGGTGCCTGCGGGATGGCTGAGTCTGATCGTCAACGCCGGGGACGGGATCGACCTGGATATGTTCCTTTTCAGGCAGCCCAAGGAGCAGATCGTCCGGAAAGTGGGGCAGCAGCTCCGCATCAACCGCTCCAGGATCAAGGATGCCAGCGACACCAATACGGACTTTGACGACATAGACAGTGCCATCCGCAGCGGTTATTTCTTAAAGGAGGGGCTGGCGAACAACGAGGATTTCTATTTCCTCAACCTGCTGGTCACTGTCACCGCCCCCAGCGAGGAGGAACTGGAGTGGAAAGTAAATGAGATGAAGAAACTGCTGGCATCCCAGGATATGCGCCTGTGTACCTGCCATTTCCGGGAAGAGCAGGCATTCCTTGCGAGCCTCCCCCTGGTATCCATGGAGCGGGGGCTGTATGAGAAGGGCAGGCGGAACCTGCTCACCGGAGGGGCGGCAAGCTGCTATCCCTTTACAAGTTATGAGATGTGTGACGACAACGGCATCCTTTTGGGGGTGAACAAGTACAACAACTCCCTTATCATCGTGGATATCTTCAACAGCGCCGTCTATAAAAATGCCAACATGGCGATCTTAGGCACCAGCGGCGCGGGGAAAACCTTCACCATGCAGCTTATGGCGCTCAGGATGCGCCGGAAAGGGATCCCCATATTTATCATCGCCCCCTTAAAAGGGCATGAGTTCCACCGTGCCTGCGCCAATGTGGGCGGGGAGTTCATTCAGATCTCCCCGGCAAGCCCCCACTGCATCAATGTCATGGAGATCCGCCGCGTGGACCACACCGTAAACGAACTGTTAGACGGGCCGGGCATCCAGCTTTCGGAACTGGCGCAGAAAATACAGCGCCTGCACATCTTTTTCAGCCTGCTGATCCCGGACATGACAAACGAGGAGCGGCAGCTCCTGGATGAGGCTCTGGTGCACGTCTATAACCGGAAAGGCATCACCCACGACAACGCCTCCCTGGAAGACCCGTCCCATCCCAGACAGTACAGGGAGATGCCTGTACTGGGGGATCTGTATGAGGTACTGAAGAAATACACCCAGACCAGGCGCATGGCGATCATTGTGAACCGTTTCGTGAACGGCTCCGCCAGCACCTTCAACCAGCAGACTAACGTATCCCTGGATAACCGCTACACGGTGCTGGATATCTCCTCGCTGACCGGGGACCTGCTCACCGTGGGGATGTTCGTGGCGCTGGATTTCGTCTGGGACCGCGCCAAGGAAGACCGGACCGAGGAGAAAGCCATATTCATTGACGAATGCTGGCAGCTCTTATCCGGCGCCGGGGCGACAGGCACCCGCCTTGCGGGGGATTTTGTCCTGGAGATATTCAAGACCATAAGGGGCTACGGCGGCTCCGCCATCTGCGCCAGCCAGGACCTGAACGACTTTTTCAGCCTGGACGGGGGACGGTTCGGGAAAGGGATCATCAACAATTCCAAGACCAAGATCATCCTGAACCTGGAGGATGAGGAGGCCCAGCGCGTCCAGGATGCGCTCCACCTGTCGGATGCGGAGGTCATGGAAGTCACGCATTTTGAACGGGGCAACGGCCTCATCAGCACAAACAACAATAACATTATGGTGGAGTTCAAGGCAAGCCCCCTGGAAAAAGACCTGATCACCACGGACAGGCGGGAGCTGAAGGACATAGTGGAACGGCTGCGGAAGAACTGAGCCGGATGCCGGAAACGTATGGTTTACGCATGGAATACGCATTTGGGGGCAGGAAAGTTTTTTATTACGCACAGATTACGCAATGGGAGGAGTGATGCCATGAAAACAAGGGCGGACATATACGGACAGGAGGCGGCGGAGCTGCTGCGGGAGATCTCCATGTATCCAGGGCTGTCAGAGCAGCAGCTTGTCCGGTTCCATCCGGGCAGGGAGGATAAGGCCAGGACTATCCTGGCACATCTTAAAAGGCAGGGGCGCACAGCCCAGGCCGAAACAGGCGGGTACTTCCCACAGGGGGAACATACGCAGGGCGCCGATGCAGGGCTGATCCGCTCGGTGTGGGTGCTGTTAGATTTTATCGACCGTGTGGAGTTCCATTCCCCCAGCGATTTCCCGGTCAAGCTGCTGTTCTTTTCAGCGGGCAGTATGTACGAAGTGGTGTATGTGGCTGCCGGACAGGAGGCCCTGGTTGCCCAGGCATTGAGGCAGTACAGGCAGGGGGAGAGCCGCCGGATCGTGCTGGTGGATGATGCCGGGCAGATCCCCCTGCTGGATTTCCCTGATATATCGGGTTTCTGCACGGTGGGGCCGGATGGGGAAGTGAGTTATTACAAAAAGACGGGAGGAATGTAATTGGACAGAAAAATGATTTCCGCGCAGATAGGGGAGCTTTTGAACAGCCTGTCACGGCTGAACAACAATATCTGCGCCATGGACACAATGGATATCCAGCGGTATCCGGAGAATTATGAGGTCATCTCCACGGAGGCGGCGCTGCGGGCGGAAAAGATCGCCTGCAGGCTCCGCAGCCTGCTGTTTGCATCCACGGGAGTCCCGAAACGGGAATACCTCTTAAAGGCCAGCGAGGAGCATGGGATAGAGATAGGCTATGAGGGCGGCATCCTGGAGGTGACGCTGCCCCGGCTCCTGCCGAAAAAGAAAACGCGACAGAGCAGCCTGTTCCTGACGGAGCCGCTCCATGCGGCCCTGGAGCAGTATGCGGAGGAACATCCCATGCCCAGGTTCCGGGAATGCGTGATCTGCATTTCCCATGTATACGGGCATGACCTGCCGGACTGGTGCCTGCTGGACTATGACAACCTGCAGCAGAAACAGATACTGGACACGGTGGCTCTGTATGTGATGCTTGACGACAGCGGGCTTTTATGTGACGCCTACAATACCACGGAGCTGGGGGAAAGGGACTGCACCCGCATCTATGTCATGGAGAAAGGGCGCTTCGGGAAGTGGCTTTCGGAACGGGAAAAACAGCTGAAAAACATATCAGATTTTTGATGTTTTCCGACCCTGTTTTTCCTGATACTTAAAAAGCGCGGCCAAACGCCCGTAAAATGCGATTTTGCGGGGGCGGGACAGGGCAGAAAACTACCGAGGTCTTTAGGCGCTACGGTAAAAAACGGACGAAAGGAGGAGGACATGGGGGAAGATGGGCGTCATTTCCCAGGGAAGGACACACAGGCCTACAGGCTCCTTGAACTGGTGGCTGTCTGCGGCGAATTCCCGGCAGAACTGACATACAGGCTTGCCGGAAGCATGAGTTATAAAGGGACAGTCACATGGCTCTTAAAGAAAGAAAAGCTGCTGAGGGTGTACTACCGGGACAGGCTGCGGGGGTACAGGCTGGGAAAGCGGGCCAAGGAGGCGCTGCTTTCGGATAATCCGGGGCGGTTCGCCTTTTATCTGACGGGGAACGTGGATACCAACCTGCCAAAGAGCGAGTTCACAAGGAGGATACGCCTGCACCGTATTGCCGAGGTATATGTGGCGATGCAGAATGCCGGCGTGGCGCTGTTCCGGGATGAAAAACCGGGTGTGTTTGCGCCGGATGCTGCTTCCGGTGGGTGTCCGGGGAGGGCTGCTTTTTACAGTTCCCGTGAAGTCAAGGAGTTGGGGATAGAGGCGGTGAAGATTAAAGGCTCCCGCATGGCGGGGGTACTGCTCGCCGCAGACCACGCCTTCCTTACCTACAATAGCGGCCCTTATATGGCGAAATGGGATTACCGGGCTGAGCAGAGGGCAAAGGCCCTGATGCAGATCGTGCTGTGCGGGGAAAGGGCCGGCTTAAGGTATGCCCCGGACAGGCTCTGCGGGCTGCTGTTCGGGAACGGCATGGAACCTTTTTACCAGATCCTTTCCAGCGCGGACAGCGGCGCAAGGTGCTTTTTCCTGCTGGATGGGAATTATGGGCATTTTTATTACCTGACAAACGACCACAAAGGGGAGGTGATGCTGAAGCTGCTCTGTGACACGGACAGGAGAGGGGAACTGGAACGTATCCTTTCTCAGGGCTTAAATGCGGGGAAGCCATATGGGATCATGGAGAATGATGCCCTGGACGAAAACGGGGATCCGGTGCTGTTCGGGTATCTGCCGGACATCCCCCGCATCCACCGGTTCTGCAGTGCGCTCCAGCTGCAGGAACGGAACGGGACACTGATCTGTTTTGACTTCCAGCGGGAAGTCCTGGAGCGCTGTTATGGAGGGCTGGTGGCATTTGAGACCATCAGTTTTGAAAAGTTTGAGAGGAGGTTTTACCCATAGACAAGAAAAAAATATGGAAAGTGCTGGTGGCCGTGCCGGTGATGTTTCTGGCCATACTGTATGCAGGCGGTTATCTGGCGCAGTTCATCGGGAATTACACGGTCTGGAAACAGGGAGGCGGCATTCCGGGGGACGGTACTTCGCCGGCAGCGGTCTCCGCTGCGTTCACGGACTGCCTGGGCGCAGCAGTCAGGCCGCCCTACGGGATCTACGGCATTTTTATCTGTATCGGGCTGCTGGCGGTGCTGCTCGTCATGGTCATGCGGATGGGCTACAGCGACACCGGGGAATATGACGCGGACAGGAATTTTACATACTCTGCAAAGGGGACATACGGCACTTCCGGATGGATGAACCGCAGGGAGATGGCCGGCGTCCTGGAGACGGTATCCGACCTGCGGGACCATCATGGCGTTGTACTCGGCCTGCTGGAAGGGAAAGCAGTCTGCCTGCCGGAAAAGTCAAGGCTCAACAGCAACCTTGCTGTGTACGGCGCCAGCGGCAGCATGAAGACCAGGTCATTCTGCATGAACCGTATCCTGCAGGGGGTGGGCCGTGGGGAATCCCTGATCATATGCGACCCCAAATCCGAACTGTATGAGAAATCCAGCGGGTATCTCAGGAACCAGGGCTATGTGGTCAGGGTGTTCAACCTTGTCAGTCCGGAAAACTCGGATTCCTGGAACTGCCTTTCAGAGATTGAAGGGCAGGAGCTGATGGCACAGCTTTTTGTGGATGTGGTCATCAAGAACACCATGATCGGCAGCAGGGGGGACCATTTCTGGGATTCTGCGGAAATGAACCTTCTGAAAGCGCTGGTATTATATGTGGACCAGGGGTATCCGCCGGAAAACCGGAACATGGGGCAGGTGTACCAGCTCCTTACGCTCGGATCGGAAAATGCGCTGGACAGCCTGTTTGAAGTCCTCCCCGCCCGCCATCCGGCAAAAGCACCTTACAGCCTGTTCAAGCAGGCATCGGACTCCGTGCGGGGCGGGGTGATCATCGGGCTTGGGAGCCGGCTCCAGGTATTCCAGGCTGACCTGATCAGGAAGATTACGGCGCGGGATGAGATCGACCTGGAACTGCCGGGGCGGGAGCGCTGCGCCTACTTCCTGGTGACAAGCGACCAGGACAGCACCTTTGATTTCCTGGCCTCATTGTTCCTGTCCTTTACCTTTATCAAGCTGGTGCGCTATGCGGACAGGAACTGTGAGGGCGGGGTGCTGCCGGTGCCGGTCCATGTGCTGGGCGAGGAGCTGACAGCCTGCGGGACCATCCCGGACCTGTCCAGGCGCCTGAGCGTGATCCGGTCAAGGAACATTTCCATGTCCTGCGTATTCCAGAACCTTGCGGGGCTGCAGAACCGGTATCCGCAGAACCTGTGGCAGGAGATCCTTGGCAACTGTGACGTGCAGCTGTTCCTTGGCTGCACGGACCCGCTGACGGCGGAATTCGTCTCTTCCCGTACAGGGCTTGCCAGCGTGGCGGTGACGAGCAAGGCAAAGCAGCTCGGCACATGGCGCATTTCCAACTATACGCCGGAGTACCGTGAGACCAGCGGCGTGGGGAAACGCCCGGTGCTGACGCCGGATGAAGTGCTGCGCCTCCCTATTGATGAAGCGCTGGTCATCATCAGGGGAAAGAAGATCCTGAAAGTGGACAAGCTGGATTATTCAAAGCATCCGGCATATCCTCTGCTGCATTCCTGCAAGGCATCCGCCTATATCCCGGAGTGGCGCAGGCTGGAAATGGAGACGGCGGCCGCCGGATCAAAGAAAGCGGATGGGCGCAGGGCCAGGACGGAAAAGAAGGCGGAGGAAACCGCAGTGCGGAAGCCGGAAGCGGAGGGAACTGTGATACAGGAGCCGGAAGCAAAGAAAACTGCGGCACAGAAGCTGAAGGTGGAGAAAACCACGGCAAAATGCCGGAAAGCGGAGGAAACCAGACCCAAGGAGCCGAAAGCAAAAACAGCCAGGGCAGAGGCATCGGGGACAAAGGCGCCTGGAACAAAGACGGCAAAGGAAACAGTTCCCAGGGCGAAAGCATTAGGACCAGGAAAGGAAAAAGGGGAAAGGGAGAGTCCTGTTCCCCAGGCCGGAAGTCAGCCCGGCATTGTGGCAGCTGACAAAGAATCTATTATGTCTTAAGCCAAGAAGGAGGAAAATCAAATGGCAGGTAGAAAAAAGGTAACGGAAGAGACAATGGCAGCAGAAGAAATGCTGGAGGCAGAAGTGCAGGCGCCGGAGGATGCCGGAAAGCTGTCTGACAAAGATGCTGCAGCAGAGGAAAATGATATGGATCTGAATGAACTGCTGGAGAGCATGGATCAGGAACCGGAGGGATCTGCAGGGCAGGATGGGGAAGAACTGCCTGAGCTTTCCGAGGAGGAGATGTTCGGGGAGACGGCGGGGACTGACAGCGCTGATTCAGGGGATGCTGAAACGGTTTCTGAAGCTGATCCCGAAACGGTGGCAGAAGAAACGGCAGCAGAGAACGCGGAAGCGGAAAAGCCCAGGCGCGCTTCCCGCAGGAAAAAAGCGGAAGTCCAGACCACAGAAACGCAGCCGGAGGAGGGGACACCCGCAGAGGCCGGGGAAAGTAATATATCCGGGGATGTATCGGAAGAAATACCGGCAGAAACATCAGAATGTATGGAAACAGGCAGCGGGGCAGAGGACGGGGAGACAGCCGGTGAAACAGTCCGGGACAGCTGGGCAGAAACGGCGGATACTTCCAAAGAGCAGGCGGTCACAGCAGCATCCGGCCGCCGCCAGTCCAGGGCAGGAAAGCCGGAGGCGCCTGTGCTGACACTGGAGAGCCGAGGGGAAGTGGAAACGGAAAGCGCGCGGGAGGACGTAATCTGGCATGAGATCCACAATGCCTACCGCACCCGCAAGATATTGACAGGGCAGCTTGGCGGCATTGAGCAGACAGACAGCGGCAAGACCATCGTGATCGTGGACTATAAGGGGTTCCGTATCGTGGTCCCCCTAAAGGAAATGATGATCGAACTAGGGCAGGGGCGCAGTCCTTCCGGAAAGGAATATGCGGAACTGATGCTGCGCCAGAACAAGATCCTCGGCAATATGCTGGGGGCGGAGATCGACTTCATTGTGAAAGGCATTGATTCCAAGACGCGCAGCGTGGTAGCCAGCCGCAGGGAGGCCATGCTGAAAAAACGCCAGATATTTTATCTGGATACGGATGCGGAAGGGATGTACCGTGTCTATGAGGGGCGTATCGTCCAGGCAAGGGTGATAGCCGTGGCGGAGAAGGTCATCCGGGTGGAGATCTTCGGGGTGGAATGTTCCATCATGGCCCGCGACCTGGCGTGGGACTGGATCGGGGATGCCCATGAGCGTTTCTCCGTGGGAGACCAGGTGCTGGTGCGTATCTTAAGTGTGCGGCGCGACAGCCTGGAGGATATGAGCGTTAAGGCGGATGCCAAAAGCGTGACCCAGGACACACACCATGAAAACCTGAAAAAATGCCGTGTCCAGAGCAAGTATGCCGGAAAGGTGACGGACGTGCATAAAGGGGTGGTCTATATCCGGCTGTCCAATGGTGTCAATGCGGTGGCCCATGCCTGCTATGATTACAGGACACCCGGTAAAAAGGATGATGTGAGCTTTGCCGTGACGAAGATCGACGAGGAGCGGGGTGTGGCTGTGGGGATCATTACGCGGATTATAAGGCAAAATCTGTAAGATATACTGAAAAAAGAAGTTGAGAGAGCTGTTATACCAAATGAACATTGGATAACAGCTCTATTTTTACTTAGAATTCATACTCTGTAAAAAGATTAAAAATACTCTTTTGATTATGATAGGTATTGGTGTAAAATGAGTTTATAAAGAACCTTTTGCCAAGTGGGATTTGATGTGAAAGACGACAGGAATTAATTATATATGCTGATGATTTGCGTAGAAAGCCAGTAATGTATCTATAAACTGTTATTTAAAGGCGAATCAGAAATGCTTGCGATCAAAATCATTCAAGAAAATTTTATGAGGTGACGGATAAAATTGAATCTAGTGAGAGAAGGACAGGTATATCGTGAATTTGAGAATATAGAAGAAACAGAGACATGGGCAAAGAAGTATTATTCAGATTTGCTAGCTCTTCCCAGAGAAGATGAATTACATAAAATAATTACATACTATACGGGAAGCTATTATAAATGGTATAATAGATTATTGCGAGATTACTTTCCTGTTGATAGTGATAGATTTAAGGAAATTGACTCCGCAGATGTAAGGGAGAATGTAATAGAAATTCAGAGAATCATTGAAACTTTATATAAGTATTCATTACCGGAAAATATCATCGCGTATCGTTTTACGCATAAGGCGGTTATTAAGTCGCTTTGTAATGGACAGGTTTTTCACTCTGGAACAGAGTTTTCGGATAAGGCTTTTTTCAGTACAACGCTTATTCATTATTTGTTAAAGGATTTTGGATGGAATAATCGTTGTAATTGCCTCCTAAAGCTTTATCTTCCAAAGGGATTACCTGGTGCTTATGTTTCAATTGATAAGGGATGGTCATGTTTGAATGAACAAGAATTCTTATTGCCGCCAAATATAAAATTTAGAATTCTGAAAATACACTATTTTACCTATCCTCTGAAAATTGAATGCATGGCAATTCATGACTAATTTTACAAAATTAATTTACACATGATTATGTATAATTGATATGGAGAAAATTATGGCAACAACAGTAGAATCAATTATTAGTAATATTGCGCTTAATATATTTTCCAGTGTCATTTATGACAATGGGAAGGACTTTCTCGTGCTGTTGGAGAAGGAACAAATTAGAGAGAGGATTTATAGTTGGACAGAAAATTTTTTTGCTATGCATTCGGAAATGATTTTTGAATCATCGCAATTCTTCAATTATATTACTTATCAAAAACCATTTGATAAGATTTGTGAATATGTTTTTGATGCAAGTAAAACTGCTACGACTGACGAACAGGGAATTGTAAGAAAATTCGCTTCGGAGTGTAAAAAATATATTATTGATGCAGGTGGAAACTGTTCTGTTCCCGAAGAAAGTGCTATACATGATTTGTTTTATGGTGTATTGTGTCTGTGCAAAGAGATGCTATTTGATGAGACTTCCAAAGGCGAAAAATTAATTTTGTATCAGGAACAGCAGAACAATGCTAAACTTGATGGTGGCATTAAGGATATTGGCTCTAAAATTGATGCTTTGGAAGCAAAACTTATACATCAGGATCAGATATCTGATTCCGCAATTATTGAGGACGCATACAAAATTCTATCAAATGCAATATGGGAGGGGAAACTTACAAAGGTATATAATTTTCTTCCTGTGCTTGCTGGAAAGAACGATGACTTGGAGAACGCAGTCAAAATCAAACTTTCGATTCTTTCTGATTTTGATCTTTTAACAGAAGATCCGTTGATGTTATGCCAGAACATAAAAAATACAGTATTAAGAGACGATGTGTTTCGGATACTGATACTTGAGAATTTTTCTACACCAGATAAGTTAGTGCCTTATGTGGAGATGGTTTCAGATTTGACTTTAAAGAATATTGCCATATCTATTGCTACTGGCCGTTTGGAAGATATTATAATTGAGTCCAAATCAAGACAGAATAATATTACTTATTATAATTGTGAGATTGCTGTTGGAATGGAAACGGAGGAATGGCTTACTAAACGTCTTTGTCTTTTAAAAATGAACTCTCTGCCTATATATAATTTTTCAAAAACGATTACTGAATTAGTAGAATCACCTAACTTTATTGATCAACTTTATATATGGGAGCATTATTTGAATGAGGTGATTGCTTTTAGTTCCAACAGGGAATATGCAACTTCAGAGAAGTTTTGTGATTCTATTACTGCGATTAAAAAAAGTGTTGATAATTACAGTCATGCGCACTTAGATTTTCAAAAGCGTTTTTTTCTGATTTTGATACGGGGGATGCTGTTGGCAGAGAATAAAGATATAAAAGATGTGATTAATTCTATTCCGCAGAAAGTTGCTGGATTCCCGGAAATCGAGGCATATAAATTTATTCAGGAGATAAAAGAGGGCAGGACGGATCAGGATAGTATAATTCGATTTGTTCTCCGCACGGAACAATATTGGGTTTTACTCAATTATTGTGTAAGTCTTAAGAATGAGCAAAAGGCTTTAGATGTGATTAATCAAGTAAAATGGCTGCTTGACCAGAGTTTTGAAATATTTGAATATGCAGTGATTGTTACCAGTCATGCTATAGGAAATCAGGATGCACTGAACCTTTTGAAGGAACATGAAAAAACCTATTCTGATTATATGGAATTCTGGATTAGAGTTTACCAGATGTCGGAAACGGAGGCGAATCGCCAATGGGCTGTAGATTCAGTTATTGCAAAAATACAAATTGATGAATGCAAATCGGGAAGTCTTCATAGTAGGAAATTATTGGCAGACATTTTGATAAAAGAAAGGAGATTTACGGAAGCAATAGACATATTAACAGCCATTGAACAGTTGGATGGTGATAGTTTGAGCATTATATATAGGAAGATTGAAACTTATATGAATAGTGGACGCCAGATAGATGTTCTTACGGAAATTAATAAGCATTATGACAAACTTAAAGATGATGTACGGATTGTGGATTTGTTGCTTTCGATTTCTTTGACGAATAAACGCTTTATTGAAGATAATGTACTTGCACATGCAAAAGGATTTAGTAATGCAAGAATTTTGATGCTGGCTGCGGAAACAGAGTATATTAGGAAAAATATCAGCGAGGCAAAAAGGCTTGCAATGCAGTCAATGTTAATAACTAATCCAGATAATGAAGAACTTTTCGATATTGCAAGTAAGTTTTTTATGGGAGATGATTCTACAGGCGACAACACTCCTATACGAATAAAAGAGAATACATTTTTTGTTGCAGAAAACCAACATGATCAGACTTGTCTGACATTTTGTATTTACAAGGAAAATATATTGCCGGAGATAGAATATGAATGGAAAGATGCGTGGCATATTCATATTGATGATGCAGTTAATATGGATTATATGAGATTGACGGTCGGAGATGAGATTAGTTTTAAGGACAGCGAGTATAACATAGTCCGCATTGGTTCGTTAGAAGCATTTTATTTTCAAGTGTGTCTTGAAAGTATGATTAGGCGAAACAGGGCGTGGGCTATTACTGGAAAGGGTGCTGAAGATATGATTCAGGGAATCATAGAGGCATATAGGCAGCATCCTGGTTGGAGTAAGAAAGACTGGGATAAAATGTATTCAGATTTTTCACAATCTCCGCTCCCTGTTTTTGCGCTTAAATCATATGTGAATTTGGAATACGGTCAGTTGATGCGGGTTATAATGGATGACTCATCTGTGATTGTAAGGGAATATATGTTTCCAATAAGAAAATATTCAGACAGGGAATATGTTGTAACATACACAGCATTAGTTGAAATGTATAAATTAGGAATTGATCTCAAAGAATTATGCGGCGATTCTATAATAGTTCCCCATTCTGTAGTAGTGGAAGCCGAACAGGAGGCGGATGCCATATATAAGAGTAATAATAGGGAAATTGTTGCTTCGTTAGCTGTCCAAGATGAAAAAGTGCAACTTTTTGAGTCGGAAGAAGAGGTCAAACGGGAAAACATCCGTCAGGCTATGAGGTTTAAGAACTATGTTTCGGAATATTCAATTATTGAAAATGAACAAGATATGATAATTAAGGAGCTACAAAATAAGGATATCACGGAGGTTATAGGTATCTGTGATTATGATGCACTCATTCTTGCGCATACAAGGGGAGCTGTTTTGATTACTGGAGAAATGTTGGTTGCAAGCCTTACAAAGTTAGACGCAATAAAGGCAGATGTTGCTGGTATAGCAGATTTTTTCTGTTTAGTCGGAATGTCAATTATGAAACTATTTTGTATTATGAAACAGATGTTCAGATATCGCTTTTATGCGATAATAACGCCAACAGTGACTCTGTATATCAGAGATTCTTATGATATTGCTGATGAGCCAGAAAGAAAGGAAATTATTGAAGAATGGAATGATATTTTGCAAATGCCTAAGAACCTTGGGGATGAGAATTATAGGAATAGATTTAAAGGAGCATGTTTTGAAACCCTGAGTATGTTGAAGGATGATGATGTGGATTTAAGCCATCCTGTTTTACAGGCTTTTTATTGGGCGGCGTTCTATTACAACGATTATAGGATAAATTATTATATTGAGAATGGGACGTTTTATTATGACATAGTTCAGATTGATAGAGATAAAGAAATCATGGATACGGGCTTATCTGAAGAAAATAACTAAGATAATGATGAAATTGGTTTAATAAATTTGATGGAAAAGGAAGTGCCGAGACATGATATGCTGAAAACAGGAGAAATAATGAAAATGAACGGGGAGTACAATTCTTTTTTAGACAAAGAGTATTTTTCTATGTGGGGTGTTAATACAGAAGAGGCTATGCATTTCTATTATGATGAAAGTAATAATTGCAGAAAGTTCTGGTTAGATTCTACCAAAGATAATTTTAATCATGACTTCCGATCAGATTTTGTGTTGGCTGGAATTGCCAGTGAAAAAGAGTTCCAAATTTCGTTTGAAGAGTTAAGAGAACGATTTGACCTTCAGAAGAATGCAGTTGAATTAAAGAGCAAGAGTTTGTTTCGTGGAAAAGATTTTTTGCAATGCATGGGAACGAAACAGGTGACGGCACTAATTAGCCTTTTTTCGGATTATGACCTGTATATGCACTATTTACATGTAAATAATTTTTTCTTTACGATTGTAGAAATATTAGATTCTATAGCAACGCCAGAAGAAATCTACGATTTTGGGTTTGACTACTTCATGTTAAAGACAACATTTTACAATATGCTTTACCCTAATATTGACAGCGTAGTACAGACTATGATTAAGTTTTCTTATCCGAATATTAAGACAGAAAACATTGAAGGTTTTTGTAATGGCTTGTTGAATTCTATTGATCTGAGATATGAGCAAAAACCGGAGGAAAAATTTATCTCAGGAATGCTGAAGAGGGCTTCTAAAAGAACAGAAATGATCTTTGTCCAAAATAACACAGATTTTGTTATGCAGGAGGATTATTCCATTTTTTATATCGATCCGATTGTAAAATTTCCGAAAGCAATGCATCATTTTGATGAGGAATTATCAATTCAGGATAAGGTAATAGAAACAATAGCCAAATATGAAGGCGGGGTAACCAATTATGAGTTTGTAAACTCAAAGGATAATACCATGGTTCAAATATCTGATTTAGTAGCCGGATTATTAGGTAAAATGTTTACATTCATCAATTCTATACCCGATAAGGATATGAGAAAGACCGTTACAAAACTTAACGATGTTCAGATAAGTAACGCTTTGGATTTCAACGGACTTCGGAGAAAATCTGATTTAAGAAATAAAGGATTTCTGCATAGTCTAACTGCACATGGGATATTGGACAAACTTAATAACTTTTTTAATCTTGTTGAGAATGAGTATAAACATAGACATGAGATAACATAATGAATTTATGTAGGTATTTATATCATGTACAACTACCAAATTTCTGGTTGACGAATTATTGAGAAAATGTAACTATTTGGTTTTTGAATACTTTGTGGAAAATAAGTTTATCTGGGAAGATTTCACTACATATAAACACTATATATTGTGCAAACATCTTGACAAACTCTATATATTGCGTTAATCTAGTCTTGTAATTGATTTTTGTGCGCATCCCTTCTGGGAGATGCAGCTATTTAGCTGTAAGCGGAAATAAATGCCGCATTGCACACGTTGTAAAGATTGTATTTGTGCCAGTAGTACCACTATGCCCTTTAAGGCGGTGGATTACTGGCTTTTTATTTATACGGGTACTATTACCCACATAGCGGGAATGACTTTGGTTCATAAGAAATTATGAGCGCCAGACGATGGTTTCAAGGTCATTCCCGCTTTTTTTGCGCGTGCAATGAGCCAAACGAACATACAAGTATGTTCAGTTGGCGAATGCCGCGACAACGAACGCAGTGAGTTTGCCCAAATGCCGGACACGGCTTTGAGGATAGACCATTTACAGGAAAGGAAGGTAGAGAGAATGAACATGAAACAGGAGAGAAGCAGGGGGAGTTGGTTAAACCAGCATCCCGGTCGCCCGGACTACAAGGCGGGCAACAGGAAGACGAACGGGCAGTACCACAATGCCCGGACAGTCTGCAGGAGCGCCAATCTCCCCCGCAGGGCGAGAAGGGGGGTCTGACAGGTGCCGGAAAACAGGATAAGGCATACCCCTTTAGTAGCCGTGGAGACAGAAAACCTGTCCCGGGAGGAATGGCTTGATCACCGCCGGCAGGGGATCGGCGGCAGCGACGTGGCGGGCATCATGGGGATATCCCCTTTCAGGACGGCCCGCGATATTTATTATGACAAGCTGGGCATTGCGCCTGTGGAGGACGAGCCGGAGAACTGGGTGGCTCTGGAGATGGGAAACCTGCTGGAGGATCTGGTGGCAAGGATATTCCGCAAAAAGAGCGGTCTTGAGATCTACCAGATCAAAAAGATGTTCCGGCATCCGCTGTATCCCTTCATGCTGGCGGACATTGATTATTTTGTCACGCTGCCGGACGGCAGGACCGCAATCCTGGAGATCAAGACCACAAACTATAATGCCATGGACAACTGGTGGCAGGATGGCAGGGAGGCCGTGCCTGTGTATTATGAGGCACAGGGGCGCCACTACATGGCGGTGATGGACATTGACAGGGTGTTCTTCTGCTGTCTGTACGGCAACACGGAGGATGAGGCCATCATCCGGACCATCGAAAGGGATATGGGGTATGAACAGGAAATGATCTACTTGGAGCAGAGCTTCTGGGAGGATCATGTGCTGGCAAAGGATCCCCCGCCCTACACGGAGGACGGCCTGCGGATCATGGAGAGCGTACAGCGGTACTGCGGTCCTGCGGACACGAAGGCACCGGTGCTGGAGCTTGGCATGGACATGACGGCAGCACTGATGCGTTACCTCCGGCTCCAGGAGGAGAAGAAAAATGCGGAGAAGCGCTCTGAGGAACTGGAAAGGGAGCTGCAGCGGACGAAAGCCATCCTGATCGCGGAGATGGGAACAAGCTGCACCGCACAGTGCAGGAAGGACGGCATCCGTTACACGCTGACCTACAATCCGGTGCGGAAACCCGGCGTGGACAAGAACAACCTTTCACGGCTGAAGCTCCAGTACCCGGAGATCTATGAGCGGTTTGTGACCGTATCGGAGTACAGGAGGTTCCATGTAAAGGCAAGCGCGGAGGAGGCTGCCTGACAACAGAATAAGGGCCGATGGACGGGAAGAGCCGTTCCATGGCAGAAATGAGGTAAATATGGGTATTTTAGGCACTTATGACGGTACGGTCTACAGCAATCCGGTAAACAAATACTGCGTGATCCGTATCAGGACAGCGGACCAGGGCGTTCCGGAGCAGGCCCGTGACAAGAGGAGATACAGGGACCACCTGATACGGTTCACTGCGGTGGGGTATGACCTGCCGTGTACCGATGCGGTGGAAATGGAATTCAACGGTGACTGGGTGGACGGAAAGTACGGGATGCAGCTGCAGGTCGAGCAGTGGCAGACGGTGGTGCCCAGGACGGAGGAAGGCGTAAAGGGCTATCTCGGTTCGGGGCTCATAAAGGGCATTGGCGAAAAGACGGCGGCGGAGATCGTGGCGTGCTTCGGGGTGGACGCCCTGGACATCCTGGAAAAGCAGCCGGAGAGGCTGCTGGAGATCAGGGGCATCACGGAGAACAAGCTGGAGGACATAAAGACGTCCTTTGCGGAAAGCCGTGCGCTGCGGGATATCATGACGCTGCTGGCGCCGTTCAAGCTGACGCCGGCGACGGCGCAGAGGATCTACCAGCACCTTGGCCCTGCCAGCGTGAAGATATTGAAGGAGAATCCCTTTGAGCTGTGCCGGGTCCCTGGCTTTGGTTTCTTAAGGGTGGACGCTATCGTGCAGAACACGGACAAGCGGCTGGATACCCCCATGCGGATTAAGGGGGCGCTGTATTATGCGCTCGACAAGGCGCGGTCTGACAAGGGGCATTTATTCCTGCCCAGGGACACGCTGGTCTGTGAGGCGCTGAAGCTGCTGAACAAAAGGATACCGCTCCCTGAGCTGCGTATACAGAAGGAAACTGTGGAAAAAGTCCTGGAAGACGTCGTCCTGAACGGGTCGGTAGTGTCCATGAAAGACAATATCTATTCGGTGGGCCAGTTTACCCTGGAGGACGAGACCGCAAGGCAGATAGCCCTGCGCCTTCTGGCAGGATCGGCACAGGTGGACATAACCGGACAGCTTGCAAAGATCAGGACAGAACAGGGCATATGCCTGTCAGCCAGGCAGGAAACAGGGACACGGATGGCATTCAGGCATAACCTTTCCATCATTACCGGACCGCCCGGCACAGGAAAGACCACGGTGCTCAAAAGCATCCTGGAGGTCTATAAGCTCCTGTATCCGGATAGGAAGATCGTGCTCATGGCGCCTACCGGACGTGCCAGCCGCCGTATGGCGGAGAGCACCGGCTTTGGGATGGCATGCACCATGCACAGCGGGCTGGGGCTTCTGGGCGGTGAGTCTGAGAGTGAAAGCCTGATAAAAGACAGGTTCCTGGATGCGGACCTGGTCATTGTTGACGAGTTCAGCATGGTGGATATGTGGCTTGCCAGGCAGTTCTTTGCCCGGGTCAAGGCAGGAGCGAAGATCGTCATGGTAGGAGACCCTGACCAGCTCCCCAGCGTGGGGGCGGGGAATGTATTTAAGGAGCTGATCCAGTGTGGCCTGATACCTGTCACGGTGCTGGACGAGATCTTCCGCCAGGCATCGGACAGCCGGATCGCCCACAACGCGAAACGGATCAACTCAGGCAGCATGGAGTTGTACTATGGGGAAGATTTCATGGTCGTGGATGCCAGGACACAGGAACAGGCGGCAGAGATACTGATGGACCTTTACTGTAAGGAAGTCCGGGAAAACGGCATTGAACACGTGCAGATCCTTTCTCCCTACCGGGAAGACGGGGAAACATCCGTGGACAGCCTGAACGGGAACCTGCGGGAGAGGCTCAACCCGTTCCGCTCGGAAGAGGAGGAGATCCATCTGGGCAGCAGGATATTCCGCGCGGGGGACCGCATCATGCAGACTAGGAACACAAAGAAGGTATCCAACGGCGACCTGGGATTCATACGCTATATCAGGGATACCCCGGACGGGCTGCGGATCGGCATGGATTTTGGGGATGACAGGCAGATGGAATATGCCGCAGAGGAAATGGCGGACGTGACGCTGGCGTATGCCACCACCATCCACAAGGCGATGGGGTCCGAGTATGATGTGGTGTTGCTCCCGCTGGTGGCGGCGCAGAAATTCATGTTGTACCGGAACTTATTGTATACGGGGATCACCCGCGCCAGGAAGAAAGTGATCCTGGTGGGCCAGAAAGGGCTGCTGTACATGGCGGTCAACCGGAACGGGAACGTCAAAAGGAACACCCTCTTGGGAGAGCGCATCAGCCTGTACCACAGGGCATATGTCAAAAGCGCAGGGGATGCGGTCCCGCAGTTTGTGGAAGAAAGATTGAAAAATGCAGGTTAATGGTAAAAAGGGATGAAATGTGGAGAAAAAACGCATTCCATCTCCTATTTATATGAAAGGAAGGAGATTTTCATTATGAGCAATAACAGTGGTTTTGCAGCAACTATGTATGAGTGTAATCCCGCGGTGGCGGCGCTTAACACGGTGCCGGGCTTTGACCCTTTGAAACTGATGGGCCGGAGGCGGATGCCGGGAGTGGAGAGGGAGGAGAGGTACCTGGATTTCCGTTACAAGAAGCTCTGGTTCCGCCTGGCGCATAAAAAGGGAAGGATACGCCTGAACAAACTGAGTGTCACGGAACAGTTTGCCATGATCGAGGCACAGGTATTTCTGGAACTGACGGATGCGGTCCCTGTATCCAGCTTTACCGCTGTATGCAGCAGGGAAGAGGACGGGGATAGATACGTTGAGAGCGCACAGATTAGGGCGATGGACCAGGCGCTGACAGATGCAGGATTTGGCCTGCAGTTTGTCCCGGCGCCTGTTGAAAGTGTAGGGGATGCAGTGTCGCAGAAACCGACAGCCCAGACAACAATCCAGCAGTCTGCGTCCCAACAGGTGACAGCCCGGCAGGAACCGGCGACACAGACAGTTCAGCAGAGTCCCGTGATGCAGCAATCTGTGGTTCAACAGCGGCCCGCAGTCCAACAGCCGACAGACCAACAGAGACCTGTAGCAGCCCAGCCGGTTGCCAGGCAGCAGCCTGTTACACAACAGGCTGCAGTTCAGCAGAGGCCGGTACAACAGACACCACAGCAGCAGAGACCTGCGACAGTTCAACAGCCTGCTACACAGCAGTCCGCAGCACCCGCAAGACCCGCCCGGACAGCGCAGGGTGCTCCTGTTCAGAAGGGGACAGTCAGACCTGCCCAGACGGCAGCAGGGGTACAGAGAGCGGTCGTAGATCTGGCAGCATCCGTATCGCCGCAGAAAGCAGCTCCGGCAGCGGCAGCACCACAGCCGACAGCCGGGTTGCCTGCAGGAGCAGAGCCTCTGTCAGCAGACCAGCTTCCCGTGGCAGCAGAGGAACAGACCCTTCCCGTCACTTCAGATATGGCGGCGGCAATGTCCATGCTGTCAGGAAAGGGGGCGTCTGATACCCTGCCGGTAACGCCGGAAAGCGTCAAAGCAGAGGAAAAGGCGGCTGTGTCTGCCGAAACGGTATCCACGGCGGCAGATGTATCTGCGGCGGATGCCGGTGCATGCCAGGAAGCAGGAGAAGAGAAACCATATACGGAGACGACGCCCGTTGACCAGATCCTTCAGTTCATGACCCTGGAGGATGCGAAAAAGGTAGTAGTTCCCACGGGAACCTGCAAGGGCTGGACCCTTGATGAGGTGGCACAGCGCAGACGCCCCAGCCTGAGATTTTATTTGAGCGAAGGCTACCAGGGGAAAGACAATATCCTGCGCGCTGCCGCAAGCCTGGTATTGGATGACCTGGAAAAGAAAGCGGGCTGATAAAGAATTTAAGGATAGCTGACAGGAAGGAGGAAACGCGCAATGGACTCTCATCCGCAGGATTTCCCTTTTGGGATCATGACCGTGGCAGAGCTGCTCCATCTGAACGTGCGCCGCAGGCTGGCGGACAGTGCATATTTGGACTGCCCGTTCTGCGGGGACAGGCGGGGCAAGATGAATATAAATTTCAGCCGGAATGTATGGCGCTGCAATTATTGCGGCGATTCCGGAGGGATGCTCTCGCTGTACGCAAGGCTCAACAATATGTCAAATTCCCAGGCATACCGTGAAATATGGGACACCCTTTCCACAGGGGAGGCGTCCTGGGGATGTGAGGACCATGTAATATCCACGGCTCCGGCTGCGGCCCCGATCCAGGGGGCTGCAGCATCCGGCCGGGGGATGCAGGGTATCACCCAGTCACCTCCGGCCGATGCACGGGAAGTCCACAGGACATTCACAAAGCTTTTTGAGATGCTTACCCTGTCGCCGGCCCACCGGAACCATTTACGGTCAGAAAAGCGCGGGCTTACGGACGAACAGATCAGTTTTTTCGGGTTCAGGAGCACGCCGCCTTATTTTTTGTGCCGGCCGCTGACGGAGAAACTGATCGGGCAGGGCTGCACGGTGGCAGGGGTGCCGGGGTTTTACCGGCATGAAAACGGTTACTGGACAGTGAAATTTACCGGCAGGACGTCGGGCATCCTGATACCTGCGGTGGGAATGGACGGCCTGATCAGGGGGGCGCAGATCCTTCTGGATACCCCCATCAGGGACAAAAATGATCCGCCGGACAAGGCGGGGGCAAAATATATCTGGCTCTCGTCTTCCTCAAAGGACATGGGGACCACTTCCGGCAGTCCGGTGCATTTCGTGGGCAGATTCCCCGCCCGGACGGTCTATGTGACGGAAGGGCTGCTGAAAGCGGACATTGCACACTGCCTGATAAACCGGTCCATCGTGGCGACAGCCGGGGCAAATAACGTGGCGGCGCTGAATGAGGTGTTTAAAGCGCTTGCGCAGGGAGGCACGGAGCTGGTCATTGAAGCCCAGGACATGGACAAGTTCAGGAACGCAAACACCGCCAAGGGAAGCTCAAAGATTTACCTGATGGCGAAGGAACATGGGATGGAGTGCCGCCGTTTGACCTGGGACCCGAATTTCAAGGGCATAGACGACTGGCAGCTTGCGCTCAGGAAAAGGGAAAGACAGAGAGAGGAGGGAAGGACAGATACCGGGGATACGGATGCCCGGCAGGATGCGCAGGGGGCAGGATGTTTCCTGCAGAAATACCGGATCTACCAGCTGGACTTTGGCAGGGAGCAGACGCCCATCCCTTTTGCATTTGAGGGGATAAAGGAACTGCACAGGGCAGGATATGGGCAGCCGCCCGCAAAGGAATACCGCCTGGTGTGGGATTCCGCCCTGCCCTGTCCTGAAAACAGCACGGACAGGGAGATATTAGGACGGATCAAGGAATTTTTCAGTGACAGTATGCCGGAAGGGTACAGGGGGCGGCAGGTAGCGCCCTCTGATGTACTGGAGCTGTATGATGAAGGGAAACGCAGCTATTATTATGTGGACACGGGAGGCTTTGAGCTGGTGCGCTTTTCCCCGTTCCTGGCAAGACCAATGCAGGGACAGGCGCAGGGCGGCACAGGGCAGTAAGCCGCATGGTCTGCACGGATGGCACAATACATTTACAAGGGCGTGGTTCAGGGAGAGACTGTTCCATGCCCTTTTTCTGAAAGGAGAACGATTATGGATATGTATACGGAAAACAACGGAGGATTCCAGACTTTCGAGGGGACGTCACCCTTTGAGGAGGGGTATCAGGTTCAGGGAGCGGAAGGTTTTGCCGCAGGATCGTATCAGGAGACGGTGGCAGAACCGGCATATTATGCGGGAGAGTACGGTGCAGAAAGCCTTCCCGCAGGGCAGTACCAGGAAACAGCGCCGGAAGGTGTATATTACGGTGATATGAACGGAGCGGAGAGCCTCCCGGCAGGAGTGTACCAGGAGACTGCAGCCGGATATGGGCAGGGGGCCTATATGGAAGGATCAGATCCCCTGCCTGTGGAGCCGGGACAGATTCTGGAAACAGGAGATCCGGGTCTGTATCAGGATATGGCTCCTGAAACGGAAGATACGGAGACGGAAGAACCTGAAGAGGCAGCAGAGCCGGAAACGGCAGAGGCTGAGCCCACTGCATCCGGCGAGGATGACGAGGAAACCAGACGCGCCCGGCATGAGGAGGCAGAAGCCAGGCGCAGGGCTGAGTGGGAAGAAAAGCAGCAGGCAAAAAAAGCGGCAGAGCAGGAAAAGCTGGATCAGCTTGCCGGCATGAGTGATGATGCTGCCATGTCCGCCGCCATGAAACGGGTAGGCGCGGACACGGAGAAGCTGACCCGCAGGAATATGAAGGACTGCGTGGCGGAATATATCCAGACACTCTGCCTGGAGGATCCTGGATTTGCCCGCCTGGTGATGCACCCCCGCAAGACCATGATCCACTGTTTCCACTACATCAACCGTAAGGCGAAAGAATTCATACAGCAGGAGATGGAGGACAATGACATTAAGCCGGAGAACGGGGTGTACGGGAGTGACGTCCCGGACGATCTGTGCTACCAGTGGGCAGAGGATTATTTCCGTGACCCGGATGCCGAGGAGGACCGGAAAGAGGAAGAAAAGTTTGTTTCCAGGCTCTATATCGGGAAGGGCGGTTCCAAAGCAGGATCAAAAAAGACTGCGGAGAAAAAAGCGGCGGCTAAAAAGCCTGCGGGCAAAAAAACGGAAAAGCCGAAACAGGAGACGGACGGGCAGCTGTCATTTGCCGGCCAGATGTCCCTTGAAGATTTTGCGGCGCAGGGGGTGAAAGCAGGATGAAGCTGGACAGGAGAAAATGCCGTCCTTATGCAGGGCAGGCTTTGAAGATTTCCAGGAACAGCGGGCTATTGTGCGCGGAACAGATCAGACACATCATCCGTACTGCGGTCAGGATCATAGACCACCATAAGGTCCTTGTCCTGTATGTCTATTCCAGGGAAAAGGCTGCCAGGGGAGAGTTCCTCCCTGAATTTACCGTATTTCAGGGAAAGGATGATTTTGTGACGCTTGCCAGGAAAGAGGATGGCAAGACCTCATGGAGGCTGTCAGAGTTTGATGACCTGGGGAGCGGGTGGCCGTTCAGGAGCGAATGTGCCTTTTTCAGTCCCAGGGACGAGGAACAGGTACAGAAATTCCTTAAGGGAGAAGAAAAGAGCGGGCTGCATTCCCTGGCACGGGCACAGTCCCGGATACAGCAGCAGAGAAGGATGGACAGGCAGCGACTGCGGGAACGCAGGGTCATGGAGCGCATGGAGGCGTTGCCGCCACTCCCGCGGGATATGGGGGAATGGCTCCGGTACAATGTCATGCCGGCCTATTTTTTCTATGATTACAGAAAAGGTGGGAAAATCATAAAAGGGAGGTGTTCTTCCTGCGGGAAGGATGTGGAGATCGCCGGGGCGCGGCATAACAAAAAGGCAGCCTGCCCGGATTGCGGACGGGAGGTGACAATGAAAGCGCGGGGGCGTAAGGGAAAACTGTATGACCGTAAAACCTGTCAGGTAATCCAGAAGGCAGGGACGGATGAGGTTGTCATACGGATCGTGAAGTGCTGTTACACCTATAAAACGGATGATACCCCGGAAAAGTATATCCATGAAAATGCGCGTCTCTTTGTTAAGAAGGATGATGCAGGAGATATGCGGTGCGACGCATATTATGATTCCTATGGCGGGTTCCGAACCAGTTGGAGGCAGGGGTTCCGGCCTGTGTTCAGCCTTTGGCAGTATAGTTTTGAGGCAGAACGGTGCGGGTATGTCTATTGCGGCAATCTTCCGGAAGAATTGGAAGGCACACCCTGGCAGTACTGTCCGGTCAGGACATTTTATGAGCATTATAACGAGGAAATGGAACTGGAGCCGTTCCTGTCCGCTTACCTGAAACACCCGAAATTTGAACACCTGATAAAAACGGGTTTCTTCATGCTGGCATCCAACCTGGCTTATGGCAGGTACAATAGCTGTAAGCTGGATGAAACACAGGACAGGACACACAGGCTGCTTGGGGTGATGGCAGAGGACATCCCTTTTTTACGACATATGGATCCGGATATAGCCACCTTGGAGATTTTCAGAGAATATTGCCGATTGAATCTGAAGGATCGGCAGAAATTGCTACTCTGGCAGATTGGGCATAACGTGGAAAGGGATATTTTGAAGATACTGGCATACATGACCCCCCACAAGATGATGCGCTATCTGGAGAGGCAGTATTCCTTCCTGTCCCTGCGCAGGAGCCGGTATGGTACGTTGAGGTATTCGTCCATGCAGGCGCTTGTCAGTGAATACAGGGACTACCTGGATATGTGCGTAAAACAGAATTATGATATGCGCAACAGCTTTGTGCTTTACCCGAAGGATCTGCAGAAATCCCATGACAAGGTTGCACACCGGATCAAGATGAAGGCAGATGCGAAAATGCGTCGGGATTTTAAGGCGGCCTATAACAGTATCATGCAGAAGATGGACTTTGAAATGGATGGGATGAAGATCGTATACCCGGCCACACCGGATGAGGTCATTGCGGAAGGTCATGCCCTGCACCATTGCGTGGGCAGTTATGTGGACCGGGTCGCCAGAAAAGAGTGCATCATCCTGTTTCTTCGCAAAAGTAAGGAGGAATCGAAGCCATTTTACACCATTGAGGTGCGGGGGCGGGAAGTCATCCAGGTGCGGGGGATGAAAAATGATCCCCCAACGTCGAAGGTGGAGAGATTTATGAAACAGTGGGAGAAAAAAGTGCTTGCAGCGCCTGTAATGCAGGTGGCTGCATAAAAAGGCACCGGGTGTCCGAAAGGATGCCCGGCGTTTGTAAATGCGACTGTAAGCGGAAACAGGACAAATATGGAACTGAAAACAGGATAAGAAGATCAGGAGGACAGAGATGGGGCAGAGGACAATGATGAAATTATCGGCATCGGAAAATTGCGTCTTTATATGGACGGTTTCCAGGGGGTTCCGTTCCCCGCACAGGTTCGGCATATCAAACCGGGAACTTCAGGCTCTGGAGAAAGAAAGGTATGCCATTGTGTCGGATATCCGCTCCTTTGCGGAGCTGCGACTCAGCCGGTCCGGGAGAGAGGAAAATGAGGATATACTGGACATTGATTTTACATGGCTGAATGATAACGGGGACAGACGGGTTTCGGGAAGGGAGGAGACCCTGCATGTGCCGTATGGGAAGTTCAGGGAAACGGTGGAAATGAGCAGGCAGACCGGCGGCGCGGTCGTAGGGCTGCTGTCCATGGAAGGAAAGCCTGCACCGAGGATCGAATTCCGGAGCAAAAAGAACCTGCAGGCAGTCACGGAGATAAAAGTGCTGCGGAAAAAGCTGGGGAGATTCCTTGATGGTCATTTCGCATGGAAGGGCAGCAGGCGGATCGTGGTATATGACGATTTTGAGCCTTACAGTTTCTTCTTCCGGGAAGAACGCATAGGAGGAACCGGGATCTGCGGAGGCATCATCCTGCATGGGCGGGAGGACCTGCGGAAAGCATACTATGGGATGCACACCTAATAAAATCTGATTGCTTCCGAGGAAAAGCTGGGGTATAATGAATGTGAGGTCATATACCTTTTGTAACCGGCTATACGATTCTCACACGGATATACAGAAGGAGAAATGGCTGATGGATAAGAGTTCCGTGGACACGGAAATGAGGAACATGGTACGGGCATCAGACAAAGATGCCCAGTATGATGAAAAAGCAAAAAGTCTGTTGGGGCACAAGAATATTCTGGCATACATCCTTGTAAATACGGTGGATGAATTCAGAGGAATGGATCCTAAGGATGTGGTGCAGTATATTGAGGGAGAGCCGCTTGTCGGCGTTGTTCCGGTAGAGCCGGGCATGACGAACTCCCTGAAGGAAAGTCCGGCAGAGAAAGGAAAGCGGATCGTTGGTTTTAATTCCGAAAATGCGGAAATAAACGAGGGTCTGGTAAGGTTTGACATTGTCTTTTATGTACGCATGAAAGACGGATTATCGCAGATGATCGTCAATGTTGAGAGCCAGAAGGATGAACCGTCAGGGTATGATATCCTGAACAGGGCGGTCTTTTATGTGAGCCGCCTGGTGTCTTCGCAGAAGGAACGGGATTTTGTCAATACCAACTATAATGACATCCGGCGTGTATTCAGCATATGGGTGCTCATGAACCTGGATGAAAACAGTATGGGGCACGTGCATCTTGCATATGATAAGCTCATAGGGGATTATCAGTGTAAAGGCCGGCTCGATCTGCTGAATATCGTACTGATCGGTCTGTCAAACGAACTGCCGGAGCATGATGAACAGTATGAACTGCACCGTCTGTTGGGGGCGCTGTTGTCAAAGCAACTCTCGGTGGATGAAAAGTTATCAATTATCGGGGAAGAGTATGATATTCCGGTAGAGAACAACGTAAGGAGGGATATTAGCGTTATGTGCAACCTGAGTCAAGGAATCAGAGAAGATGCAACAAATGAGGCAAATGAAAAAATTATTATGAATATGTACAGGAAAGGTTATACATTGGAGCAGATAGCAGATGTAGCTGAAAAGAGTATTGAAGAGGTAAAAGCTGTCATCGAAAAACGGGAGCCTGTTCTGGTATAATCTCAAATTCAAATATTTTGACAGTTAAAACAGGAAAGCAGCAGATCATGGAAATGTGGTCTGCTGTTTTTTTGCCTTTTTGTTGAAAAAAAGCGTAATCCATGCGTAAAGGATATGTATAAAACGAAAAAAGGAGGCAAAAACCTATGTTAATTGCAATCGACCACGGAAATAAGCAGATGAAAACCGCCTGCCGACTGCCCTTTGTGTCAGGGCTGGCAGAGAGTACCACAAAGCCCTTTGGCAGTGATATACTGATGTACCAGAACAGGTATTATACAATGTCAAACCAGCGCATCCCGTATAAGAGGGACAAGACGGAAGATGACCGTTTCTTTATCCTTACCCTGTTCGGGATTGCGCAGGAGCTTCAGGCTAAAGGAATGTACGGGGAGAACACGCAGCGCATCCAGCTTGCGGTAGGTCTGCCGCCGGCGCATTACGGGGCGCAGAACAAGGCATTTACCCGGTACTTTTTGGATCGTGGTGTGGTAAAATTTACTTATAGGAACCGGACTCATGCTGTCTATATAGATGATGTGCGCTGCTATCCACAGGCGTATGCCGCCGCAGCCACCATGATGGACAGGCTGATGGGCAGCCCCAAAGTGCTGATCGTGGATATCGGAGGCTTTACGGCGGATTATCTGATGATGCGGTCAGGGCGCGCAGACTTGACGGTATGCGATTCTCTGGAGAATGGAGTGATCGTGCTTTACAATCAGATTCGCAAGAAAGCAAACTCGGAGTTTGACACTCTGCTGGATGAAACCGATATTGACAGTATTTTAGAGGGGAAGGCAGGCACATATTCTCCGGATGTGGTTTCTCTGGTGGAACAGGTGGCGCAGGATTTTGTCAATGACCTTGCAAACGGGCTGAGGGAGCGTATGCTGGATCTGTCCTCCGGAAAAGTGGTGTTTGTGGGCGGCGGGGCGATACGCCTGCGGAAACAGATCGAAAGCTCAGGCAAGGTAAAGAACGCTTTGTTTGTGGAGGATATCAATGCCAACGCGAAAGGATATGAGTTCCTCTATCAGATGGAAACCAGGAACAGGTGAGCCAATGGACGGAAAGAAGAACAGGGAGCGGTTCAGTATCAAGTTCAATGAAAATGATCCTGCCCATGCCGCAGTCATCCGCCTGCTGGAGAAACAGGGGGCGCACAGCAAGGCGCAGTTTATCGTCAATGCAGTCCTGCACTATGTAAACTGCCCGGAGGCGCCGGATATTTCCCTGCCGCAGGCTGCAGACAGGGCATCCATAGAGAAGATCGTGATGGAAATTCTGCACAGCAGGGATAACGGGCAGCAGGATACTGCAAATGAACCTGATTTTGAAAAAGCAGTAAGGACAGAACAAGCATCCATAAAATTGTCAGAGCAGAGACGTGATGTCGGGTCAAAGTTGGAGCAAAAAGAAATGGATGAAACAGCATGGGCTATGATCGCTGATACCATGTCGGCATTTCGTAACAGTTAAGAGGTATCAGCAGAGTATAAAAATAGAGCAATTCCCACTAAAACTGACTTTATGTATGATGGCAGGTCTTCGGGCTTGCCATTTTTATGTCCGCGGATAATGGCTCGGGTATTGAGGACAACAGTTGTTGAAGGTTTCCAAAATAACCAAAAACATAACTAATATAAGTTGCAGTTTTGGTTATATACATATGAGTATAAAAATAGATATACTAATGGTGAATTCGGAAAATGAGGAGGGGCTTATGTTTCATATCGATAAAGTGTTTTTGCATCCTAACATCAGCGTGACAGTGCGGTTTACTCCGGTATTGTATAATTGGCTAAAAAGCGTCTGCGAAAGAGAGAATATTACATTTAATCATCTTGTACTGCAATGCTGTAAAAACTGTATGGAGATGGATTTGGAGGGAACAGGAGCAGAGGAACCGGAAAAGGGGACAATAAAGGATGAAGGAGATACTTCAAATAGGAATCTGTGATGATAAACAGGATGACATGAAACTGATAGAGACTTCAGTCTGTAACAATGCAAAAAGAGTTGGGATCTCGATAGAATGTGTTCTCTTTCAAGACGGAGAGGAAATGTACAGAGAAATGGAAACCGGGTGTTTTGATCTGGCGCTGCTTGACATTGAAATGCCGGGGTTAAACGGATTCCGGTTGGCAAAGCGTATCAATATGAACAAGAATGCGCCGCGCCTTATTTTTGTATCTGCGTATGAGAGTTTTGTTTTTGATGCTCAGGCCTTTATGCCGTTGTGGTTTGTAAGAAAATCTATGTTGGAAAAGGACATGTATAAGGCGCTGCAGAAATATGTTGAATTAACGGTATTTAGAGAGAATTGTTATCAGCTAAAGTGCGGTTCTGTTTTTATCAGGGACATTGTGTATATTGAATGCAACGGTCATCTATTAACGATACGGATGATGGATGGAAAAATCATTAAGCAGTATGGAAGTCTCAAAGTAATGGAGGAGGAACTGACAGGACATCATTTTCTGCGCATCCATAAAAGTTATCTGGTTAATCAAAGGTATATTGAAGATGTTGGAAGACAGGAAATACGTCTTACGGATGGCACGATGCTGGAGATGGGAAGAGACAGGAGAAAGGCGTTGATTCAGGAAATATATAGATACGAAGGGGGAAATTATGGGATTAAGTGAGTATGTCATCAATGTACTTGCAGCTGTTATAGCAGTTGAATATATAGATCATGGATTTATAAAGAAGTTTGAAGGACTTAAGCGCTGGGCATTCTTTCTTATAGGATGCGGCGTTTATTTTTTTGTTTTGACAGGAATGAATCTGCTCATCAGTTATGAGGGAATCCTTTGTGTATTTTATGGAATTATTTTGGTTCTCTACGGAAGTATTGCCTTGGAAGGAAGTTTGCAAGATAAAATTCTTCTTAGTATAATGTGGATTTTAATCACTTTTTTAGGGACATTTACCGTATATGGGCTGATGGGCATCTTGACGGGTCGGAATATGGAGACTATTATGAGTATAGATGGGATTGCACGTTTTTCTGCATCAATTATGGCAAGTGTCATAAAGTTTCTGATGGGAAGAATTGTGGTAAGATTTTATGGTAGGAGGGAGAATTTACATAAATCGGAAAGCTGGATGGTGGCAGGGGCACTGATCTTGAATCTTTTGGTTGGTCTGGGAATGTTTCAGTTGGAATTGGGGAGAATGTCAGAGAGACTGCGTTGTGGTCTTATCTTATGTCTTTTGGCAGGAGCTTTTGGGAGCATATTGCTTTTAGAGACAGTATATAGAAGGTTGGGCGAATACCAAAAAGAGAAGATGGAATTGGAATTCCGTGGGCAACAGGAAAAGAGCAGAAGGGAAAATTTGATGGATATCTACCGGATTGGCCGGGAGATCAATCATTGGCGACATGATATGAATGAAAAATTGGAAGTGTTATATCGACTTCAGAGTAAGGGACGCTATCAGGAAGTGGAAAAAAATATGGAGCAGCTTTGTGAGGAATTAAAGAGATATCCGGAGCTGCCGCAGGAAACGGGAAACGAGGGGCTCAATGTGGCTCTGATGAAAACGATTGTAAGGTGCAAAGACGAAGAAATAAAATTCAGTTATGTGATATTAGGTAAAATAGATAAAATTAACAGTATTGACATGGGGACACTGATGTGGAATTTGTTCAGCAATGGAATAGAGGCATGTCAAAGGGTACAGAATGGCCGTTTCATGGACGTTGTAGTTAGAGATATTCAGGGAGAAACGGAGATATATCTGGAAAACAGTGTGCAGGAAAGTGTTCTGAACCAAAATCCGAATTTGTTGAGTGGGAAGGATCAAAAAGAGAAACATGGCTTTGGAATGGAAACTATTTATGCGCTAGTCGAGAAATATTACGGGGAGTATAGCTGTTGGGAGGAAGAAAACCGATTTATTCAGGAAATCTATCTGAAACATAACATGTAAAATTTTGGAAAAACGGAAATATCGGCAAATAAGATATACGTAAATTAGAGCGCTTGCTTTCTTTGTTTAGAAAGCAGCGTTTTTATTGTCTTCGCAATAAAATTTTACCTCTAAATCAAATAAGGCACTGTAACTTGTAATAATTACACATAAAAACACGGATTGTGTCGAAAAATGACGGATTATGTAAATGCTGTTGAAATCTGCCATTGTTTTATATAATCTTTTGAAAAAAGGGGGCGTTAGGTATTTATAGAATATCGTCATTTTTAACGCAACTGATGTATCGGGAAAAGATAATAGAGGAAGCGAAAATAGAGTCCTGCGTATACGGAATCCAAATCACCATAGCCAATATGATTAATTTCGTAATCGCATTTAGCATTGGGCTGTTGACGAAGTCGCTGACGGAAATAGCTCTGTTTTACAGTGTATTTGTAAGTTTGCGTTTTTTCTGCGGCGGATACCATGCAAAGAGTTATGGCAGATGTTTTTTTCTCTTTGCACTGACATGTTTTGTTTATGTGGCTGCGTTAAATGGGGTTTTGTGGTGTGTGGGATGCCCGTTTTGGGTATTGGCCATAGCAATTATTTTCTTGGGGATATGTGTTGGGATCAAGGCACCTATTGAGCATGTAAACAGACCCTTTACATCGGAAGAAAGAAAATTGTTCCGACAAAGAAGCATGCAACTGTATCTGGGTTGGTCTGTGGTCGGAAGTCTTTTATGGATAAGACGCTTGGAATCTTTATCGGCAGGTTTTGCCTGTGTGTTTGTAATTATTGCAGTCTATATGCTGCTCGAAAGGGGGGAGAAGGATGAAGAAAAAACTGCTTAAAGTTATAGCAAAAACTGCTCTGAACGCAGCAAAGAGAGCGGACGGCACGGCATCTGAGTTTGGATTGTTCCAGCCGAAGAAACCTGCCAAAAAGCAGAAGTAATGCAGCCGGACGGGAAAGGGAGGACTGGAAATGAGAGGAGTACAAATACTGTTTTTTTGCATGGCCTTCAGTCTGCTCTTTCCCCAAACAGCGTATGCAGAGGAGATTGTACCTGAAAAAGAGACGCTGGATGTCATTTTTGCCATTGACTGCAGCGGCTCCATGAAAACAAATGATTCGTCCAAAATGGGACTGGGTATGGTGCAGGCATTTATAGATACCGTGCAGACTGAAAATATTCGTGTCGGATATGTGGCATACAATGACAATATTGCGGCGTTTTCAACGCTGGAATCCATAGAGTCATCTGAACAGAGAGAACATCTGAAAGAGGAAATCAGTGCTATTTCCTATGGCGGCGACACGGATATCGGGATGGGAATCTCCTATGCATATGGGTTGTTCCCCTCGGAGGGGAACGGCAGACGTGTCATGGTGCTGATCTCTGACGGGGAGACTGATCTGCCAAAAGACAGTGAGCGTACAAAAGAGCAGTCCGATTTGGAACTGGAACAATGTGTCAGTCAATGTGCGGAAGAAAATATAGAGATATATACAATAGCGTTTGGTCGGTATGACGGCAGTCGGGAGAATCTGGAGAAAATTGCGGTAAAAACCGGTGCGGAAAGTTATTCGGCGCAGGGACCGGAAGAATTGATAGAGGTGCTGTATGGAATTTTTCAAGAAAGCCTGACTTACCAAATACAGCAGTTTTCCAGTGGAACATATGCCGGAGGACATCAGGAGATTAAATGTGTGTTGGACGCGCCCTATCTGGATGAAATCAATATATTGCTAATTTCCTCAAAACCTGTAGGTGAGACTACGGTTCGGTATGGAACCGAGGAAATACCATTGACATGTTTATCCCGATATGCCGTAGGAAAAATTAAAAATGCAGAAACAACTGCGGCAGGCAGCGAACTGGTTATCTGTCCGGAAACTGAAGAGGGACAAGATCTGCAGGTTTATATCATCAGCTATCGGGAATTGGTTCCGGTATTGCAGATTGCGGCAGAGACGAGTAGGAATCAAGAACTGGAATATCAGGTTTATTTTAAGGATAAAGACGGCAGCATCATCCGCAATGCCGAATTCTATAAATCTTTTTTATGGGAACTTTCCTGCAATGACGGAAATATGGTACAGGAAACAACGGATGTCTCAGATGGGATTATGAGTGGGAAAGTGTGTTTTTCTCGTTCCGGAACCTATATATTATCCGGAATACTCTCGGATAAATTTGGGAGTTCGTCCTTTTCTGCGCAGATTGAAGTAGTAAATGCCATGCCTACAGGCAGTATACCGGAGGATATCTGTACGTGTTTGGATAGTGAATGGACAATCTGTTTGGATGATTACTTTACGGATGCAGATCACGATATCCTCACCTATTCCATTACTGATTCGCAGGAAGGTGTCACGGTTCAGTTGGAAAAGAGCCTTCTGAGAATCTCTCCGCAGAGAGCAGGAATGTATACTGTGACCCTTCAGATAAGCGATGGGGAAAGCGCAGTGCAGTATGCCCACCGTGTCAAAGTACTTCCGCTGTGGCAGGCGTACTGGTGGGTGCTTTTACTGATAACAATACTTATCGCGGTCATTTTGTGGAAATTGTTGTATAAGCCCAAACCGGAGTTGGAACGTCTGACGGACGAAAAGAAACGTAATTGTTTTTCCGGTAAACTGGATGCTTATTTTGTCCAACAGCCGGAGGGCGAGGAAGAGATACCGCCACTCTCATTTCAAATGAACAAAATAAAGGATGGCAGAGTATCGTTGGGGGTGCTTTTCGGAATGTACCCGGAGCAGGCAAGGGCATTATATTTGGAAGATATTTTCCTGATTGCAGATGAAAACCACAGCATGATTTTATACCATCGGTCAAAGGCCGGTGTTATGGTTGGGAACACGATTGCCTGTATGCAGATACAATATAGTATCAGTTTCGGCGACATTATTTATATTACATCACCGGATGGTAATTATGATTTGGAGATTCATTATGTTGCTGTGTTCCAGTAAATCATACAGAAAAAGGAGGAAGTAATAGCAATGGAGACGATCACGCAGACAAACAGAACAATCCTGTTTGCAGAGATGAATCCGGAACGTCTTAACTTACTGACATTGATTGGTGATGTACGGGGGAAGAACAGTCTGGACGATGACAAGATGAAAGAGATCAACGAGGAACTGCTGGTCTCAAGTTTTGATGAGTTTTTGGAGAAATTTACCCCCGTGGTGTATTCATGGTGTGATGCAACAACGGGAAGCATCCAATACAGTTTGGTAAAACCGGAAAATATTCCGCAAAACTGTGTCACGGAAATTCCGTTGAATGAATCCAATGACCTTTTAAACATGCTGACTACCCTTATGGGCGCCAGAGATGCGCAGGGTGTGGCAAATGCGGATTTTCAGTTCAGCAATATTTTAGAGATGATATCGCCCAAGAAAATCATGGATGATATTCGTCAGGTGCGCAAGGAAATTCAGTATACATACGGAAAATACATGGAGCTGGATGAAGGGGATCCGAAACGGCTGGATATGGGAGACAAGTTGAATTATCAGTTTGAGCAGGCAAGTCAGAATTACAACAATGTCCTTGCCATGCTCCCCCTGGCAATTGAGGATATCAAGACCCGATTGTTGCTTGGAGATAATGAAACAGGACAGGGACAGTCTGAATTCAAAGCGGGTCTCCTGAGTATGGGTGATGATGGAGAACTGAAAATCTTGGAGATGAAACAGGAGGAGAGTACTCAGCTTGCCGTTGTGGATGATCAGCTCAATACAAGTTTAATGGAAACCTTCAAAGAGGATTATGATGCTTTGAATGAAAACAAGTCCGATTATGTGAGGGATTTGGTGGTACGAACATTCTGTCCGTTAAGTTCTACCATGGAGAGCAGTGTCAACAGAGAGTTGGAGGTGCGCAATTATAACAGCTATTTGGAGTTCTATAAGAAGAGCAAGGACGACTTTGTGAAGGTAGTTAAACCTTTGATGGAGAGGATGTTGGGTGTTAAAACCTTTTTTGACCAGTATCAGGTTAAGGAAAAGGGGATGCAGCCCAAGCTGTTGGTCACCAATCTGCCTTTGGAGATGATGGTAAAAGCGAGCAATCTGCCGAGGTTGATCACCTATCTGAATACAACCAACGACAAAAATGAGTTTGACAATACAATCTGGTTTGGAATTGTACCGGACGTGGAATTGAACCAGACGGAGGGCGGAAAACTGCAACGGGTACGTTTTGCCGGGAACCGTCAGGAAGAAAAGCGCGAGAACAATTCCATGGAAAATGTGGCAACATTGCTGAATGCCTTGGAGCCGTACCGGATCATCACCTTTTTCAGTTTCTGTTCAGGTGAGGAATCTACATTTAACTATGTAGCAACAGAGGGAATCAATATTTATAAAGAAAAGTGCGCGCCCCTTATGAAAAAAGCGTACAGCGAATTTGCCGTGCCCTGCATTCCGAACGCAACCATTATTCCCAAGGATAAGTCGGGACTGGTGTTGGATAAGCGGATGGTGATGGATGAGGAAGGCAATGTAGCCCTTTCAGCAGAGAAGGATGATGTAATGAAGATGTGGCTGGAGGGCATTTATGTAGGCGCCGCATACGAGGCAGCAGGGATTGTGGCTGCATGGCAATGCCCAGAATATTTAAAACAGCGATTTCGGAATACCGGCATGGAGTATCCCGGCGTGCGGTTTGATGTAGAGGCCAATGATAATGCGCTTTTGGCAGCTACCAGTATGACAAAGGAGATTTCCGGCTTTACCAATGCCATCAAGAATTCCATAAACCGCACGGGTTTTGGCTTTGTGTTCTCATCGGATAATGCGCAGTACAAAGGCCGGAATATCAAAAATATCACTGTTTACAAGGCACGCAATCTGTCAAGTAACGGTAATGAATTTGAACCTATCTATAAAACGCTTGTGGCTACTTATATTGAGCGGATGCTTCGTTTTTATAGCGGAGATTTCAAGCAGGATAAGATATTGACATTTTTCAGTAACAATCCCAGTAGCCAGAAGAGCAGATGGGATGCAGACCGTCAGTATGTCAATTCCATTCTTCAGGATGGAGATGAATTGGATTACAGAATTGACGAGAAAAATGGGGTCTGCGACGTGTTGGTGACGTTTGCCAATACGACGAAAAATCTGAAAGTACAGCTTACAAGAAAAGCTGGAACTGAATAATCCCGTACTTTTGTACAAATTTAAGAAGGAGGAAACAAAAATGGGAGTACGATTAAGCATTGAAGGAAGCGAGTCTATCAAATTGATGGAGACAAGCATCACAGGCATTAGGTTTGGAGCGGACATTCCCCATGACTCTAATGCCAGATCAACGGATTTGGGTTCCACGGTGTTGATCGAGGGAAAAATCCTGGCGGCTGTAAACGGAGAGACTGCGGATGATACGAGCAAGTTGGCAAAGTGGTCCCTGATCGCAGCAGAGAAATCGGACTGTTACCGCAAGGTGCAGATCGATGTTGTGAGCGCGTCTCAGATTGTGCGCCAAATTACCATTCCCAACGCTTTTGTGGTGGGATACGAGGAAGATTTTACAGACGAAACCGGCGCAGGTACATTCCGCCTTCTGATCAAGCAGAAGAAAGACAAAATGAGCGGGCTTAAGTTTGAAGGTGGTTTCAGCGGAGAGTAAGCAGTTCGTAAAAAGAGTAGGCACATGAAACAGATGAAAGGAGAATTGTTATGGGATTTACATTAAAGGTGGAGGGAAATACCACGATTGAACTGGGAACAACAAGTATTACCGGCGTGAAGGTCAGCACAGATATTCCGCAGGACAGCAACGCAAGGTCTACTGATCTGGGAAGTACCGTAACGGTTACCGGGAAAATTCTGACCGCTGTGGACGGAGATCCCTTTGACGGAACAAAGCAGCTTGGTTTGTGGGCATTGGTTCCGGCGGAGAATTCCGACTGCTACAGAAAAGTTACTGTAGAGGTGATCGCCGCTTCGCAGGTGGTTCGTAAATATACATATCCCAATGCCTTTGTGGTGGACTACAAGGAAAATTATGGGGATGCAGAAGGTATTGGCACCTTTACGTTGGTTATGAAACAGAAGAAGGACAAGATGGCGCAGATATCGGTGGAAGGCGGATACAGTGCCTCCTAAATGAAGGAGATTCCGCATGCAGCTTTGGCGGAAATGCATAAAAAGGGGCTGCCTGCTTGCGGGCGGTCCCTCTTGCAAATACTTACGGGCGGCGGCAGATGAAAGATTATTACAAAATATTAGGCGTGGACAGACAGGCAACGCCGGAGGAAATTAAAAAAGCATACCGCAGGTTGGCAAAGCAGTACCATCCGGATGTTGTAAAGGATGATAAAGCAAAACTGGATCACATGTATCAGATTCAGGAGGCATATGCGTGTCTGGAAAATGAAGAACGTCGTAAGAGATATGATGCGGACTGCCTGAGGAGTTCTCAAAACGTGATGGGTACCGGAAAAGGAAAAGAAAACGGTACAGAGTCATTTGAGAAAAGAAGATCTGATATGGGGCGGTTTGAGAGCTTTTTTGGATTTCAGCCGGGAAAAGGGATGGAAACTTATCAGGACAGAAAGGCAAAAAAACAGGAAGGACCAATCAATCCGGAGGAAATGTTTGCAGCCTTTTTTGGAACAGGAAACTTGCGGGGGGCAGAAAAGAGAAATGCATCGGGGAAGAAGAATTAGGCAGTTTTTTGATATTCTGATTGTTTTATGTGGAATAAGCCTTGTTTACTACATCCTGAAGGAAATACGAACTTGGCGCATTACCCCGGTGCTTTTGTTGGTGGTGGTAATTGGGACGGGATGGATACTGTATGATTTTTTTCTCTTGTGTGACGGAAAAATTCAGAAAGCATTTTCATATGAACCGGAGATTGTTCAAACACATGGGATACAGCGTCTTCTGCTGTTGGATGAAGATGGAAAGCCGATTAAATCGTGGGATTTACAAGGAAGAGTCTCCATGATCATCGGGAAGACGGGGCAGGGTCAGGAACCTGATATCGACTTGTCGGACTGTGAATATAGCAGTTTTATTGATTTTCAGCACGCTGTGCTTAATTTTTGTCTGGATCAATGGTATGTGGAAGATTTAGGATCCCAGAACGGCATTAAGGTAAGAAAAGTGGAGGACGGAGAATGTTACAAAGTCATTCACCGTCCATGCAGAGTTATGGCAGGAGACATTATTTACATTGCGAATACAAAATTGCTTTTAACGTGATGCAAATGCAGTAATAGATTGGGTAGGTATAGGCACGTATTATATCAGAGAGATAGGAGATAGGGAAGATGGGCTTGGCAAAATGTCCGAACGGACACATTTATAATCCCCGACGTTACGGGAAAATATGCCCGTACTGCAATATGAAGACCCAGGATGAGGCGTTTGCGGAGAAACCGGTGGGTTTTGAGCCTCCCGTGGAGATTTTGGAAGAAACAGTGCGTCCCGTGTGCGGTTGGATGATCTGCATTGAGGGGGCAAAGGTGGGCATGGATTATAAACTCCACGAGGGGAAGAATTTTGTCGGCAGGGGGGACGATATGGACGTCCAGATTCTGGGCGACAATGAAATTGACCGAAAAAATCATGCCATCATAGTATATGATCCCAAGAATTTGAACACTATGATTCTTCCCGGAGATTCTGCGGGGATCGCTTATCTGAATGATAAGCCGGTTTATGTACCGACAGAACTGAATCCTTATGATCTTATCTGTCTTGGAAAAAGCCGGTTTCTGTTTGTTCCTCTATGTGGAAAGAACTTCTCGTGGGGAGATTTGCAATGACGGGAGGTATGCCGGTTCTTCTGGGAATCAGCATCGTATATGCCATATTGTTTCTGTGCCGTTGCCTGCTTGGACGGAATGATGAACCATATGGCAGAGAGGCAGATGCCAAGGCGGGCATTGCCCAGACTACCGGCAGCCGGCAGGTGCAGGCGGATGTGGCGCAAATCTGGATGAATCGGGCAGGAACAATGGCTGTGTTGGCAGACGGGATCGGTAGCGCAAATACAGGTGTAGTTTGCGCGCAGATAGCGGTGGATACAATTCTTGACCGTTTTGAACCATATCAGGAACTGAACGATCCCATTTACTTTTTCAAATCCGCTTTTGGAGAGGCAAACAGACGCATTCAGAAAACGGCAGGGGAACGCCGGGGTGGTGCAAGCGTAGGAGTGGCATTCTTAAATCATAGCCATCTGTACTATGCAGTGACGGGAAACGTCCGGATTGCGATACTGCGGGGAGAAGAAATCATTCCTCTCAGCAAGGGGCAGACAATCGACGTGTTGGCAGCACAGGCGTATGAGGATGGCAAGATTTCCAGGCAGGATACGCTCTGGAGCATGGAGGAAAAAAGAGTTTGGAATTATTTGGGACAGGATGGATTTCGTGAGATTGAGATATGCGACCGGCCCATACTTCTTAAACGGGGGGACAAAGTACTGCTTATGAGCAAGGGCATTTTCGAGGAAATATCCTGGAGTGAGACGGAGGATATTCTGATTGACAGCGCCCCCTTACAGGAATTGGCGGAGCGTATGGTGGATGCGGTGGAGCAGAAAAAGAATCCTCAAGCGGATAACGGGAGTGTCATATTGCTACAAGGGCTGGAGGCTTAAATGAGAAGAATCAATTCTGAATTCCGAACATTCCATATGTCAGAAGAAGGGCAGAAGTTGTCCAACAGGGATTATTTCGGTTATGTGGAAATGGATGACTTTGCCTGCTATGTGTTGGCGGACAGTCTGGATGACGAGCCGTCCGTAAACAGTGCAAGACTGGTAGTAGACAGTATTATCCGCGATTTTACGGAAGCGCCTACCATGAGCAGGAGAGCGCTCAGGCGCTATATGTGGAGAGCCCATGCGGAACTGTTACATCAGAGAGGCGGGATGCATTTAAAGGCCGCCGTGGTGGTGGCGGTGACCGATTACCGGAAACTTCGTTATTGCCATGTAGGGAACAGTCGTCTGTATTTGATCAGGAATGCACGGATTTTAGACCGGACTCTGGATCAATCATTGACACAGAACCTGATAGAGCAGGAGCAGATCGTTTTGGACGAGGCTGCACGGCATGAGGAACGCAATAACCTTTACTCTTTTCTGGGAGAACGGGGAGAACCGGAAATACAAATTTCCCGCAAGAAAAAGTTGGAGGCGGGAGATCTTTTTATACAGCTTACAAGGGGTGTCTGGGAGCAGTGTGGAGAGCAGGAATTTCTTCAGATCGTTAATGATGCCAAAGAGACAAAAGACATCCCGGATCAGATAGAAGATTTTATATTGAAGGAACAGAACAGCCGGGATATAGACAATTATTCCATGGCAGTGACTTCCGTGGACAAGATTTATCAGTCGCCTAAAAAGCTGGTATCCGTAAGGAAAATATTACTTATTGTACTTCCGATTTTATTGGCGATCGCCACAGTTTCGGTGACACTATTTCTCAGATATCGCAGTGTCCGGACAAAGACAGACTCCATGATCCGGTGTATGGAAAGTGGAGAGGAATATCTCGCCGGCAATAATTATCAGAAAGCAAAGGAAGAATACGAGGAAGCCAGGAAACTGGCTGACAGTCTGCATCGGGAACAGGAGTATGAAGATGCTGACCGATATATGAAACTTGCCGAACAAATTATTCTGGCGGATGAGGCTTTGAGTGGAGAAGAATATCAAAAAGCGCAGGAATTGTATCTGGCCGCCCGTCAGATGGCGGTAGATACGGGAAATGTAGGGCTTGCATATGTTGAAAGTCAGTTGACCCGTACAGAGGGTTATATAGAAGTTTTTGATTTGATTGCTCAGGGAGAGAAAAAGGAGGAGTACGACAATTTGGCAGGGGCGATTGCCTGTTATAAAGAAGCAAAGGAGAAAGCTGCGGCGCTATATTTCATGGATGGGAAAAAGGAGGCGCTGGAACTGCAGATGGCGGCCGAGGAGAAATTGGAAAAAGAGCAGATGGAGGCGCAGGAGCGCTTGCAGGAACAGATAGAGGCGGAGGCGGTCAACAGGGCGCTGGACAACGAGCAGAGAACAAATGACCAACAGAATGCCATTGATTTGGAAAACAAGGGCAACGAGCTGCTTGCCGAGGGGAGTTATGAAAGCGCCATTACATTTTACCAGGCTGCCCGGACAATATACGGGCGTTTGGATATGACAGAAATGGCAGAAGGAATTGAGCCGAAAATTGCGGCGGCTCAGGCGGGAATTACAGCAATGAATGCCAAGGCAGCAGAAAATGAATCGGCAGAGTAAGAACAGATGCAGGAATCCGAGTGAGACTGTGCGGCGAAGTACACGGAGGAGAAAAAGGAATGAGCCAGTATACCTATACCTTGAATCCCAACAGGGAGATAGAGGAAATGCATACATACAGGCAGAGCGATCTGGAAAAAATGACGACATTTCATCTGCGGGAAATATGCAGAAAAGAGCGTCTGGTGGTATCTTCTGCCAAAAACGAGGACAAGGATGGACTTATTCGTCTGATCATGCGTTTTCGGGGACAGAAGGAATACAGGCATATTGGGGAATTCTGTGAAGGCGGTCTTGAACGGATTCAGGAATTTTTAGATCAGCAAAAAATCCGTTTTTTGGAAGAACCGGAGGTGAGCATTCCGGGAACGCTGATAATTTATCATGAAACAGAAATGAATGAACTGGACGATTATCAGGTAAAGTCAGAGAAAAAACTCTGTTGCGGGAATTTGTTGTTGGTGGATGAGGCATTCAGAGTCTATACCTGTTTTTACATTGAGGAAAGAGGGAATATTGCGTATCTCTTTAAGGGAAAGAGTATGCCGGTATGCCCGTTGGAAAAGCATCAGTATTCAATCCTGTATTTTCCCAATGAGACGGTATCTGAGTTTTTGTACGATTGTTATTATGGCAATCCTGTTCCCGTGCCCGGTCACACGGAGGCGGTTCGCATTCCTCTTTTGGATGTTTTGGAAAAGCAGATTCCGGAGGCAGATCTGCCGCTTGTGATAGATTTTGGAAGTTCCAATACCACCATGGGGATCTGCCTTCCGGACGGAAGTATTCGGATTGCAACCGCAAAGGGAAAGACAATCATTCCCAGTGTAATCGGTGTAAGGGAGAAGGCAGGGGGCGAGACAGAGTTTCTGTTTGGCTATGATGCACAGGAAATGAACAGACAGAATTACCGGGATGAAGATGCTGCAGTTTTTTATGACATAAAGCGTTGGATCAGCGATGCAGATCGGGTAGAGAGTGTCATATTGAAAAGCGGGTATAAATACCAATTTCCCAGAAAAGAAATGCTCAGGGCTTATTTAGACAGTCTTTTGGAGATGGCGCGCCAACAGTTTAAGTGTAGCTTTACGAATATCCAGCTTTTGGCGCCTATCCGTCAGAAGGAGAAATTCCGCAGATTGTTTACGGAACTGCTCCCGGAGTATGCCGTAAACTGCGAATTGGATGAGGGTATGGCGGTATTGTTCCACAGCATTCACAGTATGATTCGGGCAAAGGTATATGAGGAACGACACTGGTATTATGCCCTTGTCATTGACTGTGGCGGTGGAACCACAGACTTAACTTCCGGACGGTTCTGCATTCAGAATAACAGGGTGTCCTACATCATCGACTTGGAAACACGGTATGAGAACGGTGATACAAATATGGGCGGGAACAACCTGACTTACCGTATCCTTCAGTTGCTCAAGCTGCGTATTGCGGAGGAAATGGGATTTTTGGAAAAGGAGCCCGTATCTATAGGCAGTGCCGAAGAGGGAAAGGATGCCTATGGAGAACTGGAGAAACGCTATCTGCAGGCGGAGAGATGGCTGCCTACCCGCTTTAAGGAATACGAAGGAAGAAACAGGGAGCAATATTTCTTCGTAAAGAATAATTATTATTACCTTTTTGAACTGGCGGAGCAGATAAAAAAAATGTTCTTTCAAGCTGATTTCTGCTATGAGTTGAAAATGTCCACTGAGAAGGGAAAGGATATTTTTCTGGATAAATGGAAACTCTCTGTCTGCGGAGACGGGTGGGACAGTGTTTCCGGAGGAGTATTTGAGAATATTTCCGGGCAGGTGGAGATATGCCTGTATCTGCATGAGATAGAGGAACTTCTGTGTCCGGAGATTTACGGTCTGATGGAGCGGTTTTTGGATGACAAATTTGAAAAGGGTCAGCTTGCGGAATATGAAATGATCAAGCTGACAGGGCAGTCCTGCAAGTCAGGGCTGTTTCTGGAGGCATTAAAGCAGTATGTTCCGGGAAAGAGGATACAGGGAATCCGGCGGGACGAGGCCGGAACAGAGCTGAAAATGTGTTGCCTTGAGGGCGCGTTGGCCTATTTTATGAACCGTAAGCTGGGTTATATGAAGGTGAACGAAAATTACAGGGTGGGCAGTCTGCCCTATGAGATCATGGCATACACCCATGAAAACAGAGAGAAAATTTTGATTAAGAGCTTGGACGCGGAGAACCATATTGGTTATATTTCCCGTTTCCATATCGGGAACCAGTTAGATCTGTATTTGAATGATGAACAGGGAAAGCGGCTTAAGACCTATTATTTTGCCTATGACACCTCTAAGTTTGAGAAGACTACGCAGAAGGAAATTGATGATACCTATGCAGGAACCGTTATTCAGGATGAGACGGATATCATTGAAGAGGGGGAGATGAAATTCTTTGTATGGATATCCAGAGAGCGATGGGGATTTGAAGTTCTGCCTATTTTGAGAGATCAGGAGATTTTATATAAGGGCGCAGAAACATTTTTTGACTTTGAGGATGATACTTGGGAATTGAACTTCTTTGACGGAAGAAAGTAGAGGTGGCGTCATGGAACAGTCAGAATCGGAAATGCGCATGGAAACCATGAGAGAAATGATTCGGAAAGAAATACAGTCCATACCCGGTTCGGGTGAACGAGTTGTTTTTAAGGAACTGATGGAAAGCGTCTTTCTGTCACTGTACGAGACGAACCTGAAGATGTATGAGGAGCTGGAGCAGCGTGTAAAAGACGATTTGGATTATGACAAAAATCGCTATTACATAAAGACAGGTATTATTGAGAAAGAATTTTTTGACGCATCCCATCATCTGCTGTTCCCCATGGAAGAAAATGATTTGGCAGAGAACCTTTACAGTATGAAAGAAATTGAGCAGGCAGTAGCGGAAAGTGGTGCATTCCCCCTGATGAAGGTGATGCTCTGCTGTGACTTTTTGGAACAGCGCAAGTTTCTGCAGACACAGCCTGTATTTGAAGGAGTGATTAAGACCCGGGAACCTGACCGGGAATGGAAAGTGGAGGTTCACCTACGGGAGAACAGGGAATATTTAGAAAAAATTGCGTATCTCTATTTTCTGTTTACCAGAAACGGCATTCCTTGGCAGACGGTTAATGCACCTTATTTATATAAAATGGCGGATGTGATCGTGACCGGGATTCCGGAGGGTGTTACAGGAGAAGAAAAAATAGAACAGGTAAGTATCCAGTTCGGTGAATACAGCAAGATAATCCGTCAGGATGTCATTCCCGTGTGGAATGTACGGAGACTGGAGTTGGAGAGTGTGGGTTTTCCAATCCCCTGTGAAGACCATCAAAATTTTGAACATCGGATTTCTCTGCGCCAGTATGGTTCTGAGCATGCCTATCTGGTGGAGGATGACAGGAATATTCGGACGATCAGCCAAAGCGGCGAGAAACTTCAGATTGTATGTGAGGCAGGGGAGGCAAAGAAGTGGGGGATTTACCAGATTCGCTCTTCCAAAGACAAGAGAATTGATCACTATACCTTTCCTGTCATGGGAAACGGGAGGGAAGAGAGTTTTTCGGAAAAATACCAGAGGAAATGGAACCAACAGATCAGAACCAAAACGGAACTGACACATTTTATAAAGGGATTTGGACTGGAGAATTATGTGAGTTATCAGCACTGTCAGATAGAAGACCAATTTCCGGACAGGCAGGAAACTTATTCCATGAATTTCTTTGTGCAGGATGAGATTCGGGATAAGACAGCACAGAAAAAGCTGGTCTTATATTTCAGGCAGGGGAAGAAAGAGGAATGGCTGCAAAGAGATGTCTTGAGCTTTCTGGTGTCTGAGGTACAAAGGGTTTATCCGGAGTATGACTGCGGAGGAATATTGCTATGAGATATCTGTGGGAAGTGCTGCTGGCGGCGCAGGAAGAAGGGATTCCGGAAGAAAAACTTCGCTTTGTGCATACACCGTCCGGCAGCGGATATATGGAATTGTCGCTGCCTTGCCTGAATCAGACATGGGTGGAGGAAGACGATGAGGCAGGGAATGTGAGCATAGGAGTCAATACCTATTATCGCTTTTATGACATTTTTAATAACATGTTTCCTCCTGACACCGCAGAGTTTCCGGCCTTGCGGGAGAGCCTGACAAATTTGGCACTCCATATGCTTGCTCAGAATGATATCCGAAAGGGCCTGACAAAAGAAGACTACCTCAAACGGTTTTTGGAAAAGGAGATTTGGGCAGGAGGATTTGGTGTGACGGCAAAAGACGTATTTTTGTCAATGAACAAAGCGGAGCGGGAAAAACTGCTGGGAGGGTGGCTGAACAGTTTCCGTGTGGGGAGCGCACTTCCAATCTTTCTTGACATGGTGCATGGACTGGTGGCAGACAGTATTGTCTACCACAGCAATGAGTGCCCGGATGAGGTTCTTGTTTATACGGGCTTAAGAAAAGAGAAAAATCTGGAACAGAGAATCCGGTTTTTAATAGATACATTTTTGGATATCCGCTATCATGTAGAGATTTTTTATGAGTATCATTTCGGCATTATTGGAGTGGAGGAGACCATGCAGATTGACGAGATTGCCATCTGCTGAAGGGAGCGGCGATGTTTCAAAACATTTATCCCGTCTTTGAGGCGAAAAGACTGTTAAAAAAAGAAATGCTTGAAAATCTCAGAGATTTTCCAAGAAACCTGTTTGACTTACAGTATCGTACCTACAGTGACGGAATCCTGACAGGATGCGATATAAAGGGGAGCGAAACGGGGTTGACGATTTTGCCCGGAATCGTGCTCTACAGAGGAGTGCCCTATTTTCTGGACAAAACCTATCCTGTTTCATGCAGAGCGGAAGGGAGACAGGTGTATGTCAAGGTACATTTCTGGGATAAAGCTATTGGAGCGGGCGGAGAAGAATTCCTTTCACAGATTGTGGTGGACGAGCAGGAGCCGGATGGAGAACAGGAATTGGAACTGGCGCGGTTTAAGTTGCAGCCGGGCGCGCGGCTCCGGTCGGAGTATGTGAATTTTTATGATTATGAGACGGAGTTCGACACGGTAATCCGTATCCATGCGCCCTATGCGGCACCCGGTCATATCGGTATCTGGCCGCAGATCTGTCAAAGCTTTGTGAAAGAGCTGATGAAATATCCTGTGACGGATATCTGGGACAGCGCATTTTGTTTAAACTGTCTGCAGCTGACGGAGGCTATGCCTTACGAGGCACTCCGTACATATCTCAACATGAGACTGGGGCGGAACAGGGAGTATACAAATGAGCAGGTGTATGCTGCGTTAAAGGGTATTTTGCGTGAGAACGGCGGGAGAAGGGAAGAATCAGGGTTCTCACAGAAAAAAGAGGGAACATTGCTTATGATATGAAAGTATGAAAAAACCTCTAAAGTGTATACCAAGAGGTATTTCGCTAAGAATTGCTAAATCTCACATGGATAAAAGAAGGAGGCGGCAGACATGGAACAGGAAAAGAGACAGGAACTGGACTTGTCCATAGCGCGGTTCATAAAAGAGCAGTGGGAGGGGGAAGAGGAAGAAAAGAAGGAACAGCTTCGCAAAAAATATGACCCCAAGGAGCGGATCACATATACTCTGGAGGAATTGATAGAGGGAATACGAAACGGACGGCAGTATCTCTATACGCTGTTGTTGGAATTTGAATCCAAGGAACTGTTGGGCGGATGCCTGACGATTCCGTTTATCAAAGACTTTTACGATGTGGAGCAAAGCGAGAACGAAACGGTTTTGTTGGCCAGCAACAAGCGAAAGGTTGTTTTCAGTGTGGCCTACATGCCCGGTACAAAGGCAAAGGCATCTCTGGATCAATGGATCGCGCAGACTAAAGAGGCGATGAGAGATATGCATATCTATATAAAGCCGGGGAAAAAGGCAGTAATAGGAAATCTGGAATATTTTTGTTATGTGTCTCCCACGGCAAAGGGCCGCCTTTATAACGTGATCTTTCGGCTGCAAAAAGGAGGCCGGATCTATGCGGGGAACTTTAACTGTCCGGAAGAAGAACAGAAGGGCATGGGGATGTTGCTGGAGGCTATGGTGCATGTGATTGAGGAGATGAATCGATAGAAAGGAGGCAGCGGAGTATGGATGCGATCACCTATGGGAGTCTCTTTCTAATGTTGGGGACTACGAAACTGTCGGTACTGACATGCAGTGTCAGCGAAAATCCCGGTGAACATGGTTTCCTTTCGGCAGATGCGGAGGCGCAGGCGGAGCTAAAAGACTATATTTTGTATGAGGAAGACGGACATATCGGATTGTATGCGGAACCTGGAGATTCTGTGCTACCGTTGTTTTTCGGCACGGTGACCCGGATGGAGGTCAAAGTGCAGGGAGGACGCTGTGTGTTGCATTTGGAGGCATTAACGGAAAGTTATCAGATGGATCTTACTGTTCATAACCGTTCCTTTCAAGATACAGCTATGACCTCCAGACAGTTGGTGAGAAAGATATTAGAGCCATATCCTCAGAGCCGGATTGTATTTTCTATAGAGGACAGGGCGTTGGAGCAGATTGTGGTGCAGTATCAGGAGACTGACTGGGCTTTCTTAAACAGAGTGCTTTCCTCATACGGAGTCAGTGCATTTATTGCGGGTGATGAGTCGGGGATTTACCTGCGGGCAGGTTTGATGGACACAGAGGAGGACGCGGATTGGGACGATCTTCCCTATGTTCTGCATCGTGATACTGCTCCCAGAGAGGCGAACAGGACGCTGAAAGGTCAAATCTGTTATCAGGTGGAAACATACGATATTTTGCCATTAGGAGAGAAAGTGACCTTTCGGGGGAAAGAACTGTATATTGGCAAAATTGACAGATTTATCAGGCAGGGACTTTTTGTCAGCAGATATTCCTTATATTTTGCAGAGGGACTGCATGTGCGCAAATATTATAACCAGTCTCTTGGAGGAGTCTCCATCAACGGGGAAGTCACGGCGGTCAGCCGTAACCGTCTGCAGGTGCAGATGGAAACAGATGCCCTGAACCAATATGAGAAAAAGTATTTCTTCCCGTTCTCTACAGTAGCGGCGTCTCCGGACGGCAGTGGTTGGTACTGCATGCCCAGACAGGGAGATCAAGTGAGGATTTTCTTTCCTACAGCAGATGAGAAGGAAGGTTATGCTATTGCAAATATTCAGGGAGAGTCTGCCCCGGCACCTGACAGCCCCATGGGCAATCCCGATTTGAAAGACATTACGACACCGGATGGAAAGGCGGTCCGTTTTATAGAAGGCGGGATACAGCTTGCCGTTGGAGAGGAAAAGGGAACAGTCACTCTGACAAATGATGGTACAGCTTTGATTACGACTGATGAAGATATCGAAATCGGTGCAGTCGAGGCGGTTTGCTTTACCACGGATGGCGATATGAGCGTGACAGCAGGCATACAGATTCAATTTGTCAATGATGCGGGAGGAAACATTACCGTGACGGATGAGGCGGTGGAGATCAATGCTGTCAGGATCATCAACAATTAGCGGAGGAGCTTTATGTACAGTTTACATGATATAGAAGTAACAGGATTAGAACTGACAGAGGTGTTGGAATGCGAAATAGAATCCCGGATGGGAGAGCATAGCAGACTGGTACTTCTTGCCCGTGTGTCTAATGAGGAACTTGTATTTGAACTCCCGGATTGTCAGAATGTGGAGGTGTCTCTGCGCGAGGGAAATGAAAGGAAAATCTTGTTTTTCGGTATTGTGACGGATATTCAGATGTCGGAAACAGGTCAGGTAAAAACTGCGCGTATAGAGGGGAAAAGTCGCAGTTGGCTGATGGATCGGGAGAAACATTCACGTTCTTTTCAGGATTCAAGTATGACTTTCCGGGGTCTGGTGCGGGAAATTCTGGGGGATTATGAGGAGACAGATCTGGATTATGCTGCTGAAGAGAAAGAGCTGGGAAATCTGATGATCCAATACGAGGAAACAGACTGGGAATTTTTGCAGAGAGCACTGTCCCAGACAGGTATTATGCTCACGCCGGACAGCAGACAGCCCGGACTCAAATTGTATGCGGGAGTTCCGGAGCTTATTGAAAATGAGATATCTTATCATATCGTGGAAATGGAAAAGGACATGGAGGGATATTATGGATTAAAGGCAAACGGCAGAGAGGTGCATGCCGTTGATTTCACTCGCTATAGGGTTGTCTCGGAGCAACTACTTGGTATTTTTGAGCCAATTCAAATACAGGGGGTTCCGCTTTCCGCTTATGGATACAGATATACTTTTGCCGATCAGGAAATGTGGGGAATTTACGAGGTGCAGAGCGCAAAAGGCCTGACCGTATCTGCGATTTATCCTATGCATTTGATTGGGGTGGCTTTAAACGGAAATGTGGTAAATGTATCGGGCACGAAGGTACAGGTGGCCATGGACATTGACGGCGGCAATACAGAGCGGGCGCTGTACCCGTTCCCCTATTCGACAATCTCCGCTTCTGGTGATGGCAGCGGGTGGTATTGTATGCCGGAAATAGGAGACGATGTGCGGGTATATTTTCCTTCCAAGAAGGAGTCGGAGGCTATTGCGCTGAGTGCTGTGAGCAATTATGACGCTCCGGTGGGCGGGGAGGATCGAATGAGCGATCCGAACAGCAGATATTTGAGTACCAAGTCAGGGCAGGAACTGGCATTGGCTCCGGATTATATAAAGTTTTCCTCCGGAAAGAAAGCCTCTGCAGTGACCATTCAGACGGATGGAAAGGTTAAGATACAGTCACAGTCTGTTGTGAAAGCGGTGGCTCAGGAAGATTTTGTGATTCATGCTCAGGAGAGTGTGACATTTCATGTATCAGAACAGTTTATCCTACACAGTTTAAGCGGCGGACAGATTATTTCCACTGAAGGGGACGTGATCCTGCAGGGAACAGAGATAAATTTTGACTAGCAGATAATGGGCAGATTTTGAAGGAGAGACAGATGGACAGAGAGACGGCTTTGCAGAATTATAAAGAGGCAGTATCGGAAAAAGTATCCGCGTTTCACAGCCGCATGGACGAGCATGTTATGGAGCATGCAGAGTATCTGGAGGCATTGGTGGAAAAGGCCATGAAACTCTTGGGAGAACAGATGGAAAAGCAGGAAAAGGAATATGTGTGCTTTATGTATTTTTCTTTTCTTAAGACAGACATACTGAGCAGAAACTATCGGTTGCAACTCCACGGTCTCAATATCAGTTGGTATTTGGATAATGACCCGGCAGAAGTGTATGTGGACGCAAAGGAGTTGCTCATGCCACTTGATGAATTGTGGAACGAACTGACTCAAGCGGCACAGGGTTATGGTGTCTATGTCAATGAATACGATATCCGAAATCTTATATTTGAGGAATTGCCTGTGATTGACTATATGATTTGCCGGATTCTTCGTTACCGTCTGCGAGATTGGGAGAAAAAGGGGATATTTGATTCCGTTACAAGGTCTCCGTATTGGGTCTTAAGATGGGGAGAATATCGTGATCTGACAGAGATACTGGTGCAGACGGACAGGGTGGAAAAGAAGCCGGGAGTCTGGAAATCCGAGCTTTTGAAGACTGCGCGCAATCCGGAGAACATGATGTTCAGTTATTGGTATAAGGGTAATTACGAAAATAGGACAATACAGGATTTGGATTTGCGTTTTATTACTTTTGAGAATAGTATCCTGCAGGGCATTACGTTTCAAAACTGCAATCTGGAGGGCAGCCGCTTTCCGGGGAGCCGGCTTGCGGGCTGTAGTTTTGAAGGATGTAATCTGTGGGGGGCAGATTTTCGGGAATGTGCTTTTGAAGAAACATCATTTGCGGGAGCAGACCTTAGTGCCGCCATATTTCCAGCGGAAAGCGTTCCTTTTTTGGAGATTAGCGCGGAACAACTCCAAGTGATTCGTCTGGACAGGGAGGAATAGATATGAGGTATTTCTTTATCACACAGGATAAGTATTTGCCGGGAGCTATCCGGTATCGGGACTTTGACATAAACGGTGGCAGTCATCTGTTTTCCAAGGAGGACATTGATCAACTGGACAGCATGGTGCCCATATATTTGGCCGGAGACGGAAAAGAGGCCAGATGGGATTTCCTGCAACATCCGGTGACTATGTTTTCCAGACGTTTCAAGGATCTTTTGGATGCTTATGAGCCGGGGCTGTTCTTTCAGGAGGTGGTTCTGATCCACAAGGAGAGTTCCCAACAATATCGGTATGTGCATACCCTGATGGATCAATTGGATGCGGTTGGGAACCGGACGGAATATTATCCCAATGGAGCAGTAAAGCGTCTGGTTCTGGATGCCGAGGCAGTGGGGCGGCATAACCTGTTTCTCTTAAGCGGGAAACAGAGAAAGGATCCTATTGTCAGTCTGCCTTTGGCAGAGAGCCTGTTACGACGTAAACCGTTGGGGATATGCTTTGAGGAAGTGGAGGTGCGCTAAATGAGTGAAGTGAATGCGATGTCACTGCAAGAGGCTGATGTTACGCAGGACGGTGCGGGGGCGGTAAATGCGCAGGAGCCTTCACCCGGAAGTCTTACGGCACTGGAAAATTCGCAAAACCAAGCTTATGAAGGCTTTTTCTCAGCTCAGGATGCCGTTAATGCGGCATCAGAGCGGGCTAATGCAGCAAGTGATGCCTTGCAGATAGCGGAAATGCGATATATGAATGGTGAAATAAGTACGGAGGAATGGGAAGCGGCATGTCAGGAGATGAACGAAGCGAGAACGGCCGAATATGAGGCAAACCAGAATCTTGAGGCAGCGGCGGCGGAAGCACAGGCAGCGGCAGAGGCTGTGGAGGCAAAAAAACAGGAGCTGCGGGAAAATCGCAAGAATGATACAACCTATGTGGTGCATTGCGCCCGAATTGAATGCCCCTTTGGAATGCGGGAGAGTTATCTGGCGCTGGGACCGACCCATGGAGTATTGACCCATCAGATTCCGCAGATGACAGTAAAGGATACGATACTGGATCAAAATATCATAAATTTTGGCGGTTGCCACAGCAGAGAAAATCCCGGTGTACAAGCTGAAATTGATAGGACGAATGAGATTATAGAAGGAAAGAAAGACTGGCGCGATAAAGTCGTGGGTTATTTCACAAAAGAGTGGAAAAAAAACGTAGCTGCCGTCAAAACGGGAATCAGCATAGGTAAAAAGCTGCTTGGAATTAAAGATAAACCAAAGACTGAAGAAGAAATAGAAGCGGAAAAGCAGCAGGAAATGTGGTCAGATTTTGTGGGAGAATGTATTGCTGAATTTCCGGCAGATGGAGAATGGTTGGAAGGACATGAAAAAGTGTTCATTAATGGGGAGCCGGTCTTATTGCGGAGATGTAGTATTATGTGCAATTACGGCGGCTGCGTGACTATCCTGGTTTCAGGACAACCGGAATAGCGAGGAGGAAAAGATATGGAACTTGCTTATCAGAGTCTTTTAATTCGACTTCCCTTTGAGGGTGCTATTGGAGTAGAGGCATTTGAGATGAGAGCGGCATTTAATGATCACGTCTCTTTGATGCTTCTGCTTTTAATGGAAGAAGAAACGATAGAGACTCTTGTCCATGGTGTTGAGGATGGAGACCATATTGAGGTATATAAAAAGGAAAATGGTGAAGTTTTATATGCCGGAAAGATCACTGATGCCAAGATGGAGCAACAGCATGGTTTGTGCCTGCTGCGTCTGAGAGCGCTTTCTTATACTATGGAGTGGTCTCTTGCACCGATAAGCCAGAGTTTCCTAAATCTGAACGCAACCTATAAGCAAGTCATGGACAAGGTGTTGGAGAATCAGGAGGATGCGGAAATACTGGATTGCGTTACTCAGGGCTCGGTAATTCCGGATTTCCTTCTCCAATACGAAGAAAGCGACTGGGATTTTCTGGTGCGTCTCGCCAGTCATTTCCATACCTTTTTGATACCGGACTGTCACGCGGTTCATGGGCGAGCCTATTTTGGCATTCCGGATTTGGGGGATGAGTATGTCCTGAGTGAAGATGAATTCACGGAAATCAAGGACATGGATGAATATTACCGCATGGGAAGATGGCAGGAAATTCTTTCGCAGGAGACCCTGAGATGGAAGGTGACTACCCGCCATGATTTCTGCCTGGCTCAGAGGATTTGTTTCAGGGGAATCAGTGCCATTGTTACCGAAATTCGGTATCAAACGGTGGACGGAGAATTGGTGCGCACCTATGAGTTGAGTCGTGAAAAGGGTGTGTTATGTGCCCCCAAAAAGAATCCTAATATTTTTGGCATGAGTATACCGGCGACGGTAATGGAACGGTCAGGGAACTGTGTGCGGGTGCATTTCCATATTGATCCGGAATATGACAATTCTCCCAATGTGAAATATTTTACATATGCCATAGAAAGCAGTTTCATCTATTGCATGCCCGAGGAGGGGAGCCAGGTACATATTTATTTTCCGGGAGATGATGAGAAGGATGCTATTGCGGTTCATGCTATTCGAACCTCAGGCGGATCTTCTTCGGGGTATGCGCAGATACCGGACAATAAATCTTTTTCCAACACCAACGGGGCGGAAATGCTGATGACTCCCTCTTGTGCCAGTGTAGCCGCAGATCCGGAAAAGCAAACCTGTGTCTATCTGGATACAGACGGGAATGCCCTGATCACAGGTAAGACAATTAATCTATATGCGGAAAAGAATTTATTGGTAGGGGAACCTATGGAGGAGGACGGGCAACCGTCCAAGCAGTTGGTTCTGGAGGCGAAGGCGCTTACACTTCAGATTGGGGAGAATGGCTCACAAATCGACTTGGCAGAAGAAAGTCGTATCATATCGACATTTGTAAAACTGGATGCCTCAGATCGCTCTCCTGCTGAAAATCCGTCTTTGGATGAGCTTAAAAATGCGGTTACTGCCACTGATGCAGATAACAGGAACCGCACTAACGAGGATGTCAGCAACAAGTTACAGGATAAATTTGAGGAAGGCCGTACCAGCATTTTGAAGGGCATTTTAAAGGTTGCGACTACAGTTGCGACTATAGCGGTAGGCGTGGCGCTGACAGTGGCAACCGGTGGAGCGGCAGCCGTTATCATCGGCACCATAGTTTTGGGAGCGGCAACGGCTGCATTTGCTGTGGCGGATGTGGGGGAAGGGATAGATAATTATGAGAAATCCCAAAACGGCGACTTAAGCCGAGGCTATAATTTTATGCGGGATGGCGTCTTTGGAGGTAATGAGCTCCTGTATGGGCTTGTAAGAGCTGCCGTGGAGATTGCCTTTGGTATTGTCGCAGGCAAAGCAATAGGTGGTTCCATCAATAAGATGAAAGACATAAAGGAACTTGCAAGCCTTGCCGAAAAAGCAAAAAAACTCAAACCGGTTATGCAGATAGGCGGAGATGTTTTAGATGGAGCTTTTGACGATCTGGCTCGGACAGGGACAATAAATCCTGTCAGAGTACTGGCGAATGTTACTATAGGTATCGCGCAAGGCAGCAGCGGTACCGGGATCAGGGACGGAATGTTAAAGATGCTGGGTATCGAGGGTTGTTCTTTTAGCAGCCATATGGCTAAGGCGTTTTTGGGAGGAACCATTGATACTATCATAGACGGAATCGGATGCCGACTGTCCGGGCAGGATTTTGATCTGCAGAGCAGTTTCCTGCGCAATCTGTTTATAAACGGATTGGATGCGTTTATCAGTGACCCTGTGGATGCAGTCACGGGAATCTATTGCATTGAGGCTACGGATTTTATCTTGAGCAGTTTGCCTGTTGCGTTGCAACTGGACCGCTCCTATTATTCTACAGGTACGAAGGATTCAGTCATGGGTGTAGGGTGGCGGTTCCCCTATGCCAGCAGGATATATCGGGACACAAAGGATACGGAACATCTCAGGGTTCATCTGGAGACCATTACAGGTCATTCCGTATGTTATGAGGAACAGGACGGCATCTGGGTGAACCGGAGCAGGGGGGCATCCCGTTTTCTGTTGGAAGTGCAGGAACAGGCAGGGGCGCCCGGACAGGAGCTTTACCTGCTTACGGACGTGGAAGAGCATACCCTGTGTGTCTATGACGGACAGGGGCTGTTGCAGTATGTGGAATATCCCGGCCGTCAGCGGCTTGCTTTCTCCTATGATGGGGAGGGACTGGAGCGTATTACCACGCCCTTGGGCAATGTGTTGGAGGTAGAGTGCCATGGCGGGCGTATTCTGCAGATTACGGATGAGATCGGCCGCAGAACTCAGTACCGCTATGAAGGCAATTATCTTGTGGACGTTGTGCATACGGATGAAGGCATCACCCACTATGAGTATGATGAGAATGGGCATATCACTTCCGTCACCAACCAGAACGGCAGCCGTTTTCTGGAGAATGAGTATGATGCCGGCGGCAGGGTCGTCCGCCAGAATTTCAGCAGCGGTGTGTACCAGACCTTCACCTATGATGATGTGAATCGCAGGAATGTTGTTTATTACAGCGAAAGCGGCAAAACGGAGACCTATGAATTTAATGACAGATTACTGAAAGAAAGGGTCATCTATGATGACGGTACCTGTGAGACCTACTGCTACTCGGATGATAACTTGAAGACCGGGGAAATCAGCCGCATGGGTCATAGGAAAGAGTGGGAGTATGATCTTTATGGGCGGACTGTCCGGGAGAAATCACCGGATGGTTACGAAGTGCGCCATGAATATGACGACAACCACGACCTTGTCCGCACTTGGGATACGGACGGCAGGGAAACGCGGTATGTCTATGACGATGCCCACAATCCGATCCTGATCCGGGAGAAACTGGACAATCATAAATGGCGGGAGACTGCGAGAGAATACGATTCCATGGGGCGCTGTATTGTAGAGCGGGATGCTCTGGGGAACGAGACACGGAAAGAGTACGATTCCAACCACGCGTATCCCGGTCGCGTCATCACGCCCAAAGGGGAGGAGACTGTCTACGGATATGATGCCGTTGGGCGCAGAATGTCCATCAGCAATTCTTACGGAACAGTGGAGATGGCATATAATTCCCGCAACTTTGTCACCAGCCGTACAGACGGAGAGGGACATACCGGCCACAGGTTCTACGACCGCATGGGTAACCTGACCGCCTATTATCCGCCCGTGCAGTGGGAGAAGAAAGAAGGCGGCTATGAGTACCGTCGCGACTTTTTGGAGAGGGTGGTGGACACCATATCTCCCCTGCGGGAACATAGAAGGGTGTTCAGGAACTTTGACGGGGACATTACGAATAAGATCCATCCCGTAAGCTATGCGGAAAAGGGTGAAGAGGGTGAAGGAACACGGTATGAATACGATCCTGACGGCAACTGCATCCGTATCCGCTATCCTGACGGCGGCGTGGAACGGCGGTTCTATGACGCGGACGGCAACATGATAAAACAGGTGCAGCCGGAGTCCTATGATGCCGCGACCGATGACGGCGCGGGATATTGTTATGCCTATGACGCCTGCGGACGGTTGATCCGGGTGTGCGACCCGGAGGAGAATGTCCTGCATATCTACGGGTACAACGGGCACGGGCAGATCACCCGGGAAACGGACGGGGAAGGAAAGGAGATCCTCTATACATACAATGATCTTGGCTGGAAGATACGGGAACAGGTGAAAGTGAAGGAGGCGGGAGCAGAGGACAATACGCAGCCTTTGTACCGTGTCATCTCTTATATTTATGATGCTCAGGGCAATAAGACAGAAGAACGATACGGGCAGCAGGAGGTAGAGAAAGACGGAGAGCCGGAAAGTTGGCATTCCATCCGTTTCTCTTATGATAAAAATAACCATCTGGCGCTGGTGCGGGATGACTTTGGGGCACAGATGCGATATGACTATGACTGTCTGGGGAATGTGACACTGGAAGAGCGCGTCATTGCGGAGGGAGTCCGCAGTATCATTCATTATGCCTACAATAAAAGCGGATGGAGAATCCGAAAGACGGAAGAGATTCAAGGCAACGGTCCGGTGCAGACCGCCGTTACAAAGTACGGCTATGACGCAAACGGTAACCTGACAAAGATCACCACGCCGAAAGGATTTGAAATACGCAGGAAATACGACGCGGATGACCGTCTGACGGAAGAAAGGATCCTTGACAGGAAGAGCGGCATCGACAGACGGGTGCAGTATGCTTATGATGCGGCAGGGAATGTCCTGAAGATGACGATCCTTGGCACGGATGGAGAGAGTTTGGAGAGCAGCATCCGCTATGACCTGAAAGACAGGGTGACGCACGGCATCAATCCCGCAGGGGCAGTCACACGCCTGTTCTATGATAAAAATGACAAACTGCAGAAAGAAATCAATCCCTATGGGTATGAGCCGGAAAGCGATGACGGCGCAGGGACCACCTATGCCTATGACAGCCGCGGCAACCGTATCCGTGTCACCAACGCATTGGGAGAGTTGGTGCAGGAGCGTTCCTACAACCTTCAGGATATGCCTGTCATGCAGAAAGATGCGTTTGGAAACAGGACGACGTTTAAGTATGGAGCGGATGGAAAAATCAGAGATATACGGCGTTTGGGAGATGGAAACTGGAGTGATAGTACAGGAGGAGCGGAAGCTGCCGGCAGCATGCTCCAGAATGCTGTGGTTGGCCGGTCTGCAAGGAACGGTCGCACCATTCAGCAGTACAGATATAATGCCGGAGGGCAGATCATCGGCATCGTGGACGGCAATCAAAATCCCGTTTCCTATGATGTGGACAGCTGGGGGCGTATCACCGGTGTCGGATTTGCGGACGGCGTAAAGGAAGGCTATGAGTATACCCCTGCCGGACAGGTCAGCAGAACCACAGACGGAAACGGCAATTCGGTACAGTACCGCTACAACAGTTTCGGCAAGGTCAGCGAGCGTACCGATCAGTTGGGATACGCGGAAACCTTCCAATATGATGCGGAAGGGAATCTGTCCCTGCATATCGACAGGGACGGCAGACGTCTGCAGCGGGACTGCAACGTATTTGGACAGCCTGTATATGAAAAAGCCACGGATGCGGAAGGGAACAATCCCACTATCCGCACATGGCACTATGACAGTCTGGGCAGAGTCGTCCGGGCAGTCTGTGACGGGCATTCCTATGAGTATATTTATGATGCACAGGGCAATCTGAAAGAAAAGCGTTCCGGCGGGAGACGCTTAATTTCCTATGCCTATGACAAAATGGGGCAGGTAACGGAGATCAAAGACCCCGCGGGAGTAGGCACCCGCTACGAGTATGACATCCTGGGCAGACGGAGCCGTATCTATAACGATGACGGGCTGGAAGTGCGCTACGCTTATGACGCACTGAACCGCATCAGCAGAATCCATTATGGCAATGGTGTAGAAACTGCCTATGCCTATGACGGGGATGGGAATATCAGCAGTCTGGAGACTAAAGCGGGAGAAAAGATTCTGCTCTCCTTTACGTACCGATATGACGGCAACGGGAACCGCATAGTGAAGACAGGTACACAGACAGGCGTAGCTTTGGGTGGCATTACAGCAGGAAACAATGCGTTGGATACTTCCTACTGTTATGATGTTCGTGGACAGCTCTTGGAAGAGCGACGTAATGGCGATGCTGTCTGCTATGCCTATGACAGGGCGGGAAACCGGATTAAAAAGACGGATTCTCAGGGTGCAACCATATATCAGTTCAACAGAAAGAACCAGCTCATAACGGAAGAAAATTCTGACGGCAAAAATGAGTTTACATATGACAGACAGGGCGGTATAGTAGAAGAAAGGAATCCCATCGGAATCCGGCGTTTCTCCTACAACAGCCGTCACCAACAGGTAAGAGTAGAGACCGCGAGCGGCAGTATACAAGAAAATCGGTACGATGCAGAAAGTTTGCGCTTTGAACTGTTGGAGAACGGCAGAAAAACCGGCTTTGTATACCACAATAACGAACTTCTGCATGAGGAGGGCAGGGAAGGCCAAAAGACCAGCTACCACTTGGGGCTGGGGATTGACGCATTGCAGAGAGGGCAGGAACTGTCCTATTACCACAGGGATGAGCAGTTCAGTACGGCACTCATTACGGATAGCCAAGTCGTCATTCAGAACAGCTATCAGTATGATGCATTTGGCGCAGAACCGGAATCCGTGGAACAGTTACCCAACCGTATCCGTTACACAGGTCAGCAGTATGACGGACTGACAGGGCAGTATTATCTGAGGGCGAGGTATTATAACCCGGTTCTTGGGCGGTTTATGCAGGAGGATGTGTATCAGGGAGACGGACTGAATCTGTATGCGTACTGCGGGAATAATCCGGTGGTGTATTGTGATCCGAGTGGGTATGCCCAAAACAAAAAATGCGTACAGGAAAACCATGGGCAAAATGAACATGGTGGAGAATCGCCAGCATTAACAACTAGTCCATATAATCCAGATGCTGTCGAACAAAGAATCAAGCCAGACTATAGACCTAATCCAGCACATGATTCTCATACTAACAATTATAACCCTCACAAAACGCCAGAGCCATTAGATGCAGCAAGTGTATATGAAAATGCAATTAGAGGAGGTATGGGTGAATGGTTTGGAGTCAATGAGAAAGGAGAAATTTATCAGTTCTTTTATGATAATGATGGCGGTGTGCATTTTGCTGGTATAATTACAAAATCAGATTTGCTAAATAAAAATTCTTCACTTTTAAGTTTATTAGGTTTATCACCGAAAGGAAAATAGGAATGAAATGAGTGATATTATTATAGGAACAAAAAATCTATTTGCAATTCAGTATAGCATTGAAGAAACAAAAAAACCATATATTTGGGGGCGTATATGTTATTGGATACATGGGATGATGATAGGTGACATCACGCATACAACAATACTAAGCGACGCTTTTGTATTTTTGCCTAGAATTGTTCATGATAATGGAAATAGATTTCATGAGATGTTTTATCAAATGAATAAGGATAAAGTATTCTATTTCTTAAGCGGCCAAGCGTTTGTAGATACCCCCCAATATGAGGAACAAGCCATAGCTGAAACATGGGCTAGATTTAGTATCGAAATTGGTCTTGATGTTTTTTCGGGAACTATTGTAAAACTTATAGAAAATGAATTTGAAGGAAGAATAATATATTCTATCGAAGGAAAAGGGATATATGAATTTTTTTTAAAAAAAGGAATTGTGGATGATGTTTTCAAACAATTTTCAGAGCAATTAAATTATTTTTATGAAAATGCTAATTAATTGCGTATTTAGATTGACTTAGTTGCTGGAACGGCTAGTCCACACTCTAGCAGTATGCGTATAATGCCAGGGGCAGATTGTTGGTATCGTGGAAGGCAAGCTGTCCCTACACATCGACCAAGGCGGCAGACGTATGCAGCGCGCCTGCAACGTATTCGGAAAGCACATATGTGAAAATGCAGACTATGCTTATTCAGACCGTGTTACCACATCCAAGGGGAGACTGACTAAGGCTATGACACCATCGGGCGTAGAATGTCCGTCAACAAATCTTATGGAATGGAGGAGATGGTATATGTAGAAATGACATGAGTTCGATAAAATACCGCACGAATAATTATGATGACAGATTTTGAGACCACCTGATTCAAACCTATGAATCATTGTTATGATTCGTTTGGTATTATTCTGAAAGAGGCGCGGGAGATATCAAATCATCATACTCATACAAGGTAAATATATGATGGTGTTGCAAGTCGATATTTTAGGGAGTATAAACCCACGTATGTAGAACGCAAACAAAGATTGAAAATAATGTTGTAATTTGAATGAGTAAGCATATACTTTTTGACTTAATGATAAGGGGGAAATTGTTATGGAAAACAACAGAGTATTAAGCGAAGAGAATATTAGTGATATTATTTTATGTGAACCCATAACCAGAAAAGGCAAAGAAGCGCTTGGCAGGTTGGGGCTTACTACAACAGATATTAGTCAGTCCTATTTTTATGATAATTTGCGAATTGCTTCCAAATATGATGAAAAAAGTGCTTACGAGAAAAAAATATCTGATCCGGTTTATGAACGTAATCATTTGTATTATCAATATACAGTTGACCATATACAGTTTGAAGAATTGCAAGACCGATTAAAAAAATTCAATTCTCGTTTTTACAGTAGTTCGCCAAACGAATATCCACTATTTATGCTTGGAGTGGCTGGTAATGGAAAGTCAATTGAAATTAACAGGCAAATTCGCAATATAACATCTGAGGAGTCTGAGTATGGGCTTGAAAAAGTATACTTTGATCTGGAAGACGCGTTTACAAAAGTGACTTATGGTGTCACCTACAAATGCCCTAACAGTACTCCACTTTGGTTGTTTTGCATTAAATTACTTGATGGAATCATGCAATATATTAGAAGTTGTCATTTTCTGTGCAATACTATATATTCGAATTTTAATAACATTTTAGTAAAAGAGAATCTTGCAAATGCTAAACAAAAGGAGCTTTTCCAAAATATTGGAAGTTTTTGCATGGGGGATAACGATAGCGAAACGAAAGTATTTACCGTACTAAAGTCCTTTTTGTCTCCCGCAGATGTATGTGATAATATTGAAATATTGCTTGAAATTTTAATGTGGATAATGTATTGCTCGGAACCAGAAAAAAAACAATACATTATTATTGATAATATTGAGCAATATATAAAACTGGATGATTTAAAAATCCAAATTCCAAATAGCGATATTTCAAAACTATATAATTCAATCAATACCGTTATAACAAACGTATTAAATGATTTTAATAGAATCAAACCGGATCTTGGTTGGAAAGCGTTTAAGATTATTATTGTTTTAAGAAGGACATCTTTAGGTTTGCTTGGTTCCGAACAATTACATTCTCCTGTTAAAGTTGAACAAAACATAACTGATATAACGGGCTATTTTCAAATACCGGATATTTGGGAGCGTAAGAAAACATTCATTTGGGAGGGTAGGCTTAGCGATAAGTACAATAATGCAGAAAACAACAAAATAATTAAAATTGTGGAAAGCATAATGGAGGATGGCGCTAAGGCCATAGGAACGGATTATCAATCAATTATTGCTCCATTAATGAGTTATGGAATACGCAGAAATGCAAAGGCGCAGGCACATGCTGCATATGGCACATATAAAATGCTTACTAATGAAAGGGAAGAAAATATAAATTTAAACGAGTTTAACGAACTCATGGGCGCCATAAGTCGGGAAAATACATCTGTTAGATATATGTTTCGTAGAGCGCTAATAGAATTTCAGTTTAAATGGAGTATTTCTAGTGGCAGACAGGATAGGTGGAAAAACCTAGGAATTGGGAATCTTACAGGAAAAAAAGAATATTTTTATAATGGAAAAAGGTTTATGATCGAAGGGGTTGAATATTATGATGACGGATGTGTGACATTAATGCGCCGAATACTGACATATTTATCTTACTATCCCGAGGAAAGCGAATATGCTAATGGTAGAAAGAAGTCGGTAGCAGATATGTTTATGACGCGTTCTCTGTTTGACTTAATCCAAGGTGTTTTAGTTAATCCACAGGGCTATGATAAAATTTCGCGTAATGATTTTTTAGCTTTTGCAAGAGTATTGATTGCATTAAGCGATATGTCAAATGGAGATACAAAGAGCGCACCATATGTCATACTGAGCGTTAAAGACAGTAATTTTCACAGGACAACTGATGAGACCGTTTTGGCCGAACTTCTAGCTAAAATATGGGAGAGTGGGTATCAAAAAAGTGTGCCAGAAGGGGAGTATAATTATCGTGACTTTGGTGTAAGAATAACCGATGCCGGTAATTCCTTCTTGCTCGATTGGCAGGCAAGTTTTTCATTTATAGCTTCTTTGTATTGCTTTACCATACCATCTTTGTTCTTTTTAAAAGATGTTACAAGTATTAAGTATGTTATTGAAACAGTTTATAATGCATCATTAAGTCTGTGTGAAAAGTATGAGGCAGAGGCTAAGCGCTTTTGTGGGGAAAATTTTACTTTGAGAAGAGGGAAATATTTACCAAATCATAATGGCGAATGTATAACCTACAGAAAACGAATTCAAGAATTACATACCAATCATCTCCAGTTGTATCGGGACTTTATTAGTAAAAACTATCAATATATGGGGATATCAATAGACGATATGAACGATCTTACATTAAGTGACTCGGGATACATCAGTAAATATATAGATATGTATAACAGTTGGGAAACTGATGAGGAGGCACCGGAATGTTTTTAGAATGTATATCAGAAATTCAGCATATAATAGAATGTATCCTCAGCTTTGTAGAGGAAAATCCTGTATTAGTGGGGATCATTACTTCTATGATAGTTACTTCATTATGGTTCAAAAAATATATACGGCAAAAGAGGGCGGAGGCGTTCTTTGGATTTTATGCGAAACTTTCTTTGCGCCTTAAATCCTTGAGAACAAAGCTTGAAGAAAATGGACAGTTGAATATATCAGATTCTAAGGCAGGTAATATATATTCATTAGTATATGTGGAAGAGGATATAAAAAATATTTGTCCAAGTTATAAGAAACCTAATGATAAAGAACTGGAATTGTATAAATCTGCTGCAAAAGAGTTAAAAGAAATACTTCTTAATACAGAGAATAATGTTTATCCTCCCGGGTCAAAACGTGAGGAATGGTATGAAAGTCAACATATCATATTTTTGTTTTGTGAATTTCTTGAAAATAAAGAAAATTGGTATACAACTAATAAGGAGTTTGATAATGGTGACAATGAGTATAAGCATATAAAAAAGTGTAAATTGTTGCTCCATGCCATGGATTGTATTCAAGAGTCAATCAATGATGCCAAGTATTAGTAATATGTACTTTAATGATTTGTTGGATTGACCAATCAGTAAAAATGCGTAAAGCGAATAACATGAGAAATCGCTCTACAGTAATTTATTTACAGAACTTCTCTGGACAGCGCATCCTGAACGGAGAAGTTCTATTTTACGCATGATACATTTGGGGTCAATATAAAATCAATCATATGAAGAATCCGGAGGACAGAATGATTATACTGCACTGCGCCACAGCAGAGGAAACAAACCAAAAGGTGTACGGATATGCCCTCCGGGAAGACGGAAAAGTCTTTATTCTTCGGGAAGACGGTGTAAAAGTTCCCGTAAGATCTGAGACCGTTATGCCTTATCAGGCATGTCATCGGCTGGAGGATCATATCTCTCTGACAGAAAGGACATTGACGGCATTTCATGAGAAAAAAATATATTATCTGGAGGACATTGAGGAAAAGGGCAGATCCGTGCTGAAAAGCATCAAAGGGATAGGCCCGGCAAGGCAGAAAGCAATACAGGAAATTATGAATGATGTGCTAAATACTGAAAAGTAGGAGAAAGCAGAATGTAGCAGTAGACAGCATAATATGGCAATAACGGTTATATATCTGGTTACATATAATAGTACAAAATAGAACCTGAATGCGGTTATATACGAGTTACTGCATGATGGTTATAATTATGGTGAACAGAAAAATCGGAGGTCATATTATGGGAATGCATTTTGATAAAGAGATGGTGAATCCAAATATTCCACGAACCATACGGTTTACGCAGCCTTTGTATGATTGGCTGATGCAGGTAAAAGAAAGAGAGAATCTGTCATTTAATCAGGTGGTTTTGCAATGCTGTAAAAACAGTATGGTCGAAGATAATAACGGTAGGTTATCGCACGATGCAGAAGATGAACGAGGGAGAACGAATGGAGAAGAGGACATGCAGGGTGGGGATATGTGACGACAGGCAGGAAGACATCCGGCTGATTGAAGATGCGCTGAGGAAGGGCATAAAGCGGATAGGGCAGGCGGTCAGTTTGAGTGTCCGCTCTTTTCAAAACGGCGAGGATCTGTATGCGGTAGCCGGCAGGGAAGGTTTTGATTTAATTTTTCTGGATATTGAGATGCCGGGGATGGGCGGGTTTGAGCTGGCGGAAAAACTCCGCATGGATTGCTCACAAATTTGTCTTGTTTTTGTGTCCGTCCATGAGAGTTTTGTTTTTGACGCGCAGGAATATTCCCCTCTGTGGTTTGTGCGCAAGGGAAATCTGGAATGGGATATGTTCAAAGTGCTAAGGAAGTATCTGCAGATGACGACATTTATGGGTGTCAGCTATCGGCTGAAGGAGGGATTTGGCTTTAGGGAGATCCCGATCAGGGATATTGTATATGTTGAAGGCAGCGGCCACAGTCTGACAATAAAGAAAAAGGATGGCGGCCGGCTGAGAAAATATGGCAGCCTGAAATCTATGGAAGAGGAACTGGAGGGCTGTTATTTTTTGCGTATCCATAAGAACTATCTGGTCAATCAGGAATATGTCAGGGAAGTTGGGAACCGAGAGATATATTTACTGGACGGGAGTGTACTTGAAATGGGCAGAGACAGAAAGAATGCAGTCCGCGAGGCCATGCGGCAGTATGACAGGGAAAGGCGCGGGACGTAACAGACGGAGGAAAAGATATGGAGTTCAGTGCATATGTGATCAATGCCATATCTGCAGTCATAGCGGTGGAATACATAGATTACGGGTTTCCTAAGAAATATGGCGGATTCAGGCGTTGGAGCCTTTTTGCCACAGGCTGCGTTGTCTATTTTCTGGCAGTTACGGCGCTGAACAGAATTATTGATTTTGAGGGTGTGCTGGGATTTTTCTATGGAGTGGTTCTGGTTGTATATGGAATGTGCGCGTTAAAGGGGAGACTGCATGATTTTGTTGTAGCCGGTATTTTGTGGGTGCTGATAGCCATTATCGGCACCTATGGCATTTTCAGTGTCATGGGAATCCTTACGGGAAACAGTTTGGGCGAGATGCTGCAGTTGCAGGGAGAGCGGCGTGTGTACGCATCGGTGGTCGCCATAGTGGTGAAGTTCTCCATGGGAAAAGTTGCGGCGCTGTTTTTCAGAGGGCATGACGGCATCTATAAAGAGGAAAACAGGATTGTAGCAAGTGCATTTGTATTTATGACGCTGCTTGCGATGGGGCTGTTCTGGTTGGAGGCAGGAAATCAGGAAGGCTCAGTGAGATATGTGCTTACAATCGGAATATTGTTGGATGAGGTGGGTATTGTCGTATTTCTGGTTCAGTTGTACCGGCGCCTGAGCAGGTATCAGAAAGAAAAAATGGAGGCACAGTACCAAAGGGAGAGAGAGCAGGAAAGGTTAGAGGGGCTCATGGACATATACAGGGTTGGCAGGGAGATCAATCACTGGCGCCATGATATGCAGGGAGAATTGGATGTCCTGTACCGTATGCAGAAAAGCGGAAAATATGAGGAAGTGGAAACGCATATGGAAAAGTTGTGCAGTGGATTAAAGGATTATCCTGAACTGCCGCAGCCTACCGGAAATGAAGGATTGGATGCAGCGTTGATCAAAATGATTCCCAAATGTAAAGAGAGGGGAATCCGTTTCTGCTATGTGATAATGGGGAAACCGACGCGGATTGACAGTATTGTATTGGGCAACATTCTGGATAATCTGCTGTGCAATGGGATGGAGGCATGTCAAAATCTGGACGGGCCAAGGGAAATGGAACTTGTAATACGAGGTCGCATGGATGGGCTGGAAATTTACTTGGAAAACAGCATTGGGGAGTCCGTGTTGGAGAACAATCCCCGCTTTGCCAGTCATAAGCAGGAGAAAGAACGGCACGGGTTTGGGATGGAAAGTATTTGTCGTATAGTGGAAGAGTGTGAGGGCACGTACGAATATTGGGAGGAAATGAAAGAGGACAGAAGGTTCTGTCAGCGCATATATTTGAATTATACACAGCCGTAAAAACAGGACAGCCGCCGTTATTGGGCGGCTGTCTTTCTGCATAGGAGACATTTTAAGCCGTTTTATGACGGATTATGATAAAATAATTGTTTTTCTGAGTGCGAATGATAAAATTACGATGAAAACATAACATATTTTTATAGCAGTGCGGTTTTATAACAGGGAGCCAAACTACGGACGTAAAAAAAAACACGCAAGTAGTTTCGGCTCTTTTTGTGTTGCATTAGGGAATTTCTGCAGAGGTCCTCCATCGGTTGAATCTGATACCGTAAACAGATTCAATCAGTGGAGAAAAACTATGTGGAAACGAAATAATGGAAAAAGTGAGCCGGATATTCTTCAGAATCAATTTACCGGATATCTGGTAACAGCGGTCAGGAGACAGAGAATGCTGTATATAAGGAACAGAAATACAAGAATGAACAAAGAAATTTCCATAGAAGTGTGGGAAAGCCAACCAATGCGGCATATGGATTCGGATATGTTGGAAGGCCTCCCTCTCATGCAGAAACTGGAAGATCAAAGGCTGCGAGTCGCAATAAAAGGAATGAAGGACAGGGAACGATATATTTTCCTGGAGAGAGTACTGGCCGATAAAAAGATTGCCGAATTGTCACTGGAGTTGGGAATGGAATACAAAAGTGTTGCTACAATCTATTATCGGGCGGTAGAAAAAATCAGGAGACACTTAAGGGAGGCGGAGAAGAATGGATTTTAAGAAACTGCTGTTGTCGGCAAAGAGAAACAATGGGGAAGCGGTCAGTCAAATATTGTTGATGTATAAACCGTTGTTAATAAAAGAAGCGATTGTAGATGGGATATTTGATGAAGATCTGTATCAGGAGTTATGTGTCACATTGATGAAATGTATCAGTATGTTCCGTATTTAAGAATAGGGGAAAGCGCCGGGTTTGTGTGCCGGCGCTTTCCCTTTCTGCTATAGTGATCCTTTTAAACAGCAGGATTCATCGGATATTTGTCAGGAGCGCCCCTATCAATTTCACGGAGAGTATCTTCTATCAGCTTTCTCAGTGCAAGGGCAAGCTGCTCGATCTCCCGGATATCCTGCCTGCGGTAAGCCGCCGCAGAGATCTGTTTTAGCAATCCTGATGCCTGTATTGCGTTGTTTATGACAGGCACAGTTTCCTGCAGATATTCCTTTCGGATGCGCAGGTCTGCCAGGGCAATCTCCTTTACATAGGCAGAGGCGGCGGCAGAGATATCACGCAGCAGGGCATAATAGGGCTTGCGGTAACGGGTTCTTAATTCCTCCCTTGAAACCGCCGCCAGATTACGGCGGAGCGTATCAAGATGCATCATAAGGGTATTGCGTAAAGTATCTGTTTCCATAGGCGCCTCCTAACAATGGTATTCCAGAGCAGCGCCGATATAATAGGGCATACCGGGTGTGGCTGTTCTGATAAAGGTATCAAAAGGAACAGGCGGGTTATCCGATTCCATGATATAGCAGCTGCGGTCATTGGAAAAACTGGCGGCCAGATTCGAGAGCAGATTGTCCACATAATCATAATCGTTGATATACAGGGGTTCCGTCACGGCATCCAGAGCCTTCAGGTTTTTCTTAAATTCCGGAAAACGCCCCTCAAAGTAGTTCCTGCGGGCATCCGGGGCAAGGGTAAAACTTTCGCCGAAAAAGGCGCCCATATGGTGTTTCAGGATCCACTGTCCAAACATACGGATGGCGGAGTCGCGGTCATATACTGCTTTTATATGGCTGGCAATGGGAATCAGGTCGGGGTGGTTTATAAAGTCATCCTCCGTTGCCCATTCCCATTCATGGTGTGGTTCTGTGTATACTTGTAAGATAGGGTAGTACATAAAGAGCCTCCTTTCGTAAATTAAAAATTTCATGCTATTTTCAAGGATGCCTAGGGGCTTTAAGAGCTGTGCTGATTTCAGGCAGTAATATAGCTGCGAGGATATTTCCCTGCCGCCTTCGGTCCACCACTTCAGGTTGAAGGGCGGGTTTCCCACCACTAATAGGAATATTTCAATCGTGATTCACCTCCTTAGCATATGGCGCCCAGGTAGTCGTTTATGAACTGCCGGGCATTTTCTTCCGTGGAGAACTTTATGTCTACACGCTGATTTTTGTACATCTTTAGAGATAATGCTTTTTTGCAGCCAACAAGTTCATGGAAATTCGAACGGAGATCATATGCTCCGATAAGCCTGCTGATACTGTAGGAGGTGGTTGAAAAGTTTCCCGTTTCAAAGTGGGAGATCCCCCTTAAAATATTTTTAGTATCCTGGGCAAGTTCCCAATAGCCGCCGCCATAGCGGTCGCGATAGCTGCAAAAATAACCGTTGAGCAGCAGGGTACATTTTTTTAATGTGAACCTTGCTTTTCCGTCGGATGAATTCCAGGCGGCTTTATGGCATTTTTCTCTCAGTTCATGGAGCGCCTGCTCGGACAGTTCGCGTCCGTCTGTGTAAAGGAATATCCGGTCTAAGATATCCGTGTAGCGGAGGGAGAGGTCCTGCATGGCCTGGGTGTATGCCTTTACCCTGTCTTCATAGTCATCCGTCCATCTGTCTTCCGGTTCCCGCGGGATCAGGTTGTCTTCGATATCCCTTATGGAGAGAGAAAGCTGATAGGTTCTGTTGAAGAATGATACCAGTTTTTCAATGAACAGGGAATGCAGGGAGAAAAGTTGTTCCCGGATATCCGCCTCTGAGAGCCGGATGCCGTCCCCGGATGCAAGGAAAAAGGTGGGAGGGGTATCTGTGCCGGACAGCAGTTCCGCCTGCTGGCACTGCATATCCTCCCAGAAACAGAGCAGTTCGGGAAGGGTGCATCTGGCGTTGTCGTAGGCAGCCTGGTGCGCCTTGCAGAAAGCGCGGTCAGTATCTGAGATGCGGGAGTCTGATGTAGCCGTGACTGCCTCAAATTTTTTAAGTAAGTCCATAATTTGTCCTCTTCTTTATATAATGATATTGGCGGAGAAACTGAATCAGTTTTCCGCCAATGTGGTTATTTTTGTATCGGATGAGCCGTGATCAGACAATCTCGACCTTGTCAGAGTTCCGCCGGTATAAATAGATGTTATCGGAGAGAAAGTCTTCCCTGGCAACACAGTTGCGGTTTACTTCATGAACCATATCCTTAAGATATTCAAAATCGATATTACTCTTTACAGGCAGTAAAATGACTTCATGCACAGAACTGGGTAAGATTACCACATCGGAATCTTGTGCCATGGCAAAGCTTTTAAGGGAATCTCTGTAACGGATGGTGATTGCACCGTTGCACTTTTTATCATTTGACATTACATAGAGAGGAGCATGTTCGGCGTTATCAGAGCATTTTTCCGGGATGTCCGGGCAGTCGCGAAGGATACTTTCCATCGAAGTGATTGAAAGGGGCCAAAGCAGTGGTGTGTTTTCTTCGGCAAGATTGGCGATATCCCGGGTGGTGCAGCCCCACAGCTCAAGGTGGCTGTTACGGATCATGATGCTGCCAACATCGGTTTTGTCACCTTCATAGTAGACACAGTACACCATGGCAAAATCAAGGTATCTGGTATAGGGGATATCCTTAAGCAGCGCGGTGTTGGCGTCATAGTTAATAAGCTTATGGAAGATCAGCCCCCTGACAGTATCAAAATCTTTGAACCACCCCATATCAAGGTGGGGCGGGCAGCTGTCAGATTTATATACCGCAATGATCTGGCGTATGGTTTCCTGCCAGTTTCCTGTTTCCATATACATATGGTAGAAATCTTCCATATACAAAGTAGGGGCGACATTGCTGTCCGGTTCAAGGATTATGATTCCATAGCGTTTGGTGCCGTTGAGCTTGTCTGCTTCCTTAAATTGAACTTTCTTTCCCAACATAATGGAGATCTGTTGGACGGCTTTTTCGGTAAATTCCTTAATATTCATTTATACTTCCTCCTGAAAATGTCCGGGCAGACGGTATATCTGCCCGGTGCAGCTTTATCGTTAAGCGTTTTCCGGTAATTTATTATAGGATGTTTGGTTATGCGCAGGCGGCCGGTATTGCCGGAACCGGATTTACTGCCGCCTGAGGGGAAGGGCTCATGGACAGATGATAGTGCGCTGATTTTGTTTCAAAATGCACCATGTATTCTGTCTGTTCATGGACTGCCACCACACGGGAAGTACGGTGGACATGCCCGCCTGAAACATAAACGGCAGTCTTGCCTACTTCAACGGGGCGGATAAGCCGGCCGCACAGCGTTACTTCTTTCTTTTTTTCACTCATTCGTATGACCTCCGTTCTTTGTAAAGAGAGTGGTGCCGTGTGGAAATGGTCATTCATAGCATAAGGCTTTCAGCGCTACACGCACCTCGTTCAGCAGCTTTTTGACCTGGTCGTTGGAAACATTATGTTTTCTGGCAATATCCCTGTTACTGTAACCGCTGGTTCTTAAGCGGATCATGTCCATTTGTTGCTTGGATACATGGTTTGCAAGGTCATGCAAAAGAAGCCTGGTTTCCAACTGCTGCATCAGTTCATCCGAAGATTCGATGGTTTCCTCCAAGGGAAGACCATTATTGTGGTTGGAGACATGGATGCTGACAATGGTGGCTGTGCGCTTTTGACGATGCAAGGAACGATTGTAATTGGCTAGGGCTCCCTGCATTCCACCCCATGCAATGGTTCCAAAAGAATAGTGCTGGAGATTGGGGTTGACAAAATAACGCCGGACAGCATCGATGTATCCAAATATTATTACGTCATAATACTCGTCCTCTGGTAAATGCTTGTCATTAAGGAATGCGTAGACCAGATCATGATGCTCGGCGGCAAATTGTCTCTGTTCAAATGTTAAAGGTATATCACTCATTATAAAATCCTCCTCGTCTATGAATGAAAGAAAGGGATACTCCTGAATAGATTGGGAGTATCCCTCGTTGACTTGGTCATGGCAATAGCCATAATTATTTCTTTGTTTAAGCCGGCAGAGCTTCCCTGTCGCCGTCAATGGACGGGGTCATATAGGCCGCTCCTGCAGGCCGGGAACTTGCGCTGACGTAATCGCAGCCGTCATCAAACTGTTCCCTGGCCGTTTCCGCACGTTGTTTCAGGGTCAGCTTGATTTGCTCCTTGAAACCTTCTGCATAAGAGCGTATCTGTGCCAACTCTTCCCCCTCAAAGTTTGCGATCAGGCGGAAAGTAGCCACGCTGTAATCGTTTCCGCCGGTGTTTTCCTTTCTCAGCCCGAGCTGGATCACGCTGCCATAAGAAGGGCGGCGGCGCAGCAGGAAAGCCTGGTTGATAAAGGTCTTGAAAGGTTTCAGGCTGGTGGGCGGCAGGGAAATCTGGATGGGTACGCACTCGCCGCTCCGGAGCAGGTAGAGCATACGCATATTTTTGCACGCCTTGCCGCGGCCTTCGGGAGCTGTTCCATACTGGTTCATGCCGCACATTACACATAAGCCGCCAGGTTCCCCGATGCCCTGTTTGCCGTTCACGGAGGAACACAAAGGGGCGGTATTCTCGTCATACTCGCTACCTTCCGGCCAGTAAGCATTGGCGTCATGGTGGTAGATCAGGACGCCCTCGATCGTTTTTTCATAGTTGGGATTTTCAGGGTTATCCGTGGGGATCTCAAAGACGAGGTTCCCCCCGCTGGGAATTTTGATCCGTTGGAAGTTCATCTGCAGACCTTCCATATCATCCGCAAGGTCTTCCGATGTGAAACTGCTGTCCATTACTGCGGGAAGCTGGAAAGTGATGGGTTCCATTGAAGTGCTGTTGTTCTGAGTTGTCATAATGTTTCCTCCATTTCTGTGTCTGCGACTGTTCAGGCAGCCGCCTGGTTGATTCGTTTCCATTGGTTGGCGGGCATGGAGAGGACGTTGTAGCCGATGCTCTCCAGCTCGGTTGCCCGGTCATAACTCTCCACGTCCTGGCTGTAACGTGTGATGGCGTTAGAAAGCCCGTAAAGCGTCAGATCCTTTCCCTCTATCAGGTGCTGGAGGATGCCGGTGCTTTCATTTTCCGTGATCTTGAAATCCCTGCCAGTCATGCGCACGATGCCGGGAATGTCGTGGGTATCCATGGCGGCCTCTTTAGCCGTTTGCATCAGCTCCACGACTTGGGAGAAACGTGCCTCATCCACAACGGCTTTCACGGTGTCCTGGATCTTCAGTAGGAAAGCCTTATCGTCAGCCGCCAGTGTCTGTTCAGAGTAGAGCAGGAAGTTCTCGTCGGCCTCGTTGACCCTTCCAACATGGTTCCGCCTTGTCCTGGCATCGTTGACGATCATGCCGTTCCTGCAGACAAGCCGGTAGACAAGGGGCTGAATGTTGACGGCGCCCATGCCGGTCTCGCTGTTGGAAATGATGATCCCCGCCTGCACAATGTCTCCGGGGGAGACTTCGGCGGTCAGCCGTTCATTGACGACCTTTAAGTACATCCGGCTTTCCGTGATCTGGCAGCTCTCAAAGCGTGCCCCCTCTATCCCTGACAGGATCGGGAGGACAGCGGTTGCCACCTCCATGTTGTCAATGCGCTTATAGCGCCTGCTTAAGAAAGCCCGCGCCGTGCCGCCCATTGTGCGGAGCATCCGTGTGGACGGCGTGCGCTCCAGCCATGCGTTGACATTCTGCGTCAGCAGGTCAGGGTATTCCGAGAGCATCTTGTCATAGTAGGATGCCGGGATGTTCAGATGCGTGCCAAACTGGCGGTGGGCGATAGCGCCGATCTCCAGCGGCTCCACAGGTTCCGTGCCGTTGTCATACATATGGAGATAGACCTGGCCGCCGCAGGTTTCCATCTTCAGGTTCCTGGTGTCCACCAGGTAATCCTCCTTCAGTTCGTTCTGCCGCGTGATCTCAGCGGCCATTTCCTGTAAGGAAAGACCTTCTTTCATTCGCGTTCGCTCCTTTCTTTTTCTGTGCGCTTACCATGAGACCCGGATGCCCGCAGCCGTAGCTTCCGCAGCCAGGCCGTTCCTTTCAAAGACTTGCACCAGGCGGTCCCAGTAGGTTTTTTCGGGAAAGTTGTCAAAATGCTCTTTGGCAACCTCCGTTTTGTCCTCTGTCACGCAGACATCCCCATCTTCATGGAGTACCATGTGGGTGTGGCCGCGGGAATTCAGGTCGGCAACAAGGGCCTCCAATACCTTTCTCCCGTGTACTTCATACCATATCTGCGGGTCTACGGGCTGCCTGTTAGGAGGCAGTTTGTCCTCCGCAGGTTCCTGTCCCCCGGCTGTATCCAGGGGAACGGTTTTTACCATGCTGCAGCTGATGTTTGCCTGCCGGTCGATCCTGATGTCGGCATGGTCAAAATCCGGCACTCCGAATACACGGATACGCCCTACGCCGCCCTGGAGGATGATCTTTTCAGGTTCCCGGCTGCTCCATTCCCAGGTAATATCGGGATAAGCTGACCGCAGGTAAGCGGAAATGCGGTGGTTCACATGGCGCAGTAAAAGCTGCTCCGCAGGGGAGCCGTCTGAATCCGTAAGCCGGAACTGTTCCGGCGCGGCATCTTTGTGCTGCCGATGCGTTTTGGTGCGCCTGATACGCGGGGAGAGCAGGTATGCCGCCATCCATATGCCCCACAGGGCAAAGGCGGCAAGCAGGAGCCCGGTCCGCAGTTTTCCCTGTGCCAGCGCCAGGACGGCGATCACCACTCCGGTCAGGAGTCCGAGGCTGTTCCAGGGTGTCTTGTCATTCTTCATTCTGCATACTTCCTTTCTTGTTTTTTGCAACAAAAAAGGAACCGTGGCCGGGTTTCAGATCCTTTCTGAAAAACCGGTACGGTTCCTCTTTTATGGGCCGGGGCAGGGAACTACTCCGGCAGGGGTTCACGGCTGCCGTCCAGGATCTCCGGGGGAGATGGGGCTGCCGCAGTTTCGGGGCCATTTGGGATAGCTGTGTGGCGGTCCCCGGAATGGGGTCCGGGAACAAAACCAAAGTTGGTGAGGTATACTTTCAGCAGCATGGCTTTGGCTTTCCCCTGGTCTGTGGTACAATCCACTAGTTCCATTGTGCCGGTGAGCCAGAGCATGGCGCCTTTTTTGACGCCCAGCCTGTCAAGACGGCTGACGTCCTCATTCCATGCCCATACCTGGTAAGACTGTGTCCTGCCGTTCCCAACCTGTTCAGTCAGGCGGAAACATACATAGGCGGACTTGGACTGGCTCGTCTTTACTGCCAGGTCATCCTCAACGCGGCCCAGAACAAAAATCTGTGCCATTACACTCCTTTCTGCCATTGGCTTTATTATCTATAAAAAAAGCGCCAGGGGGAGATACCGGCCCAAAGGGCATGGTAATACCACTGACACTTGCATACAAACTTAACAGCGTGTGCAATGCGGATAAAAACCGCTGATCCCATAGCGGGAAACGCACAAAAATCAATTACAAGAAAAGTATAACACCATATGTTGTTGCTGTCAAGCAAATATGCACTATATATAGACATAAGCCGTGGCGGTTCCTTTAGTCTGTCATATAATAAACAGGGAAAATGGTTTATTTTTCTTCATCCTGCGGAAGTTTTTCCGTGGTTATTTCTTCAAAGCCCAGGAATACATTGGTGGAGAGCGCCGCGTCCAGGTAATCATTGCCCAGCCGGGGGGCGGAACTGTTCCGGAAATAAAAACGGTACCATGTGTCAGGCCGGATCCTTTCCTGCATCCCAAGGAGCAGGGCGGTCTCGTTTCCGTCCTCCAGTGTCAGATGCACTTTTCTGTAGCGGCGGAAAGGCTGCCGGGAGACGGAGGTACAGATCCCGGTGATGCACTCGTAATGGCCGGCTGAGACGCCCCGCCAGAGCATCCCGCCCCTTAAGAGGCACCACAGGAACAGGATGCCGCCCAGGGTGAGCATGGTACGGTCTTTTGAAACGGCAAAGGCAATGATGGCCACCATGCCTACCCCGGCGCCCGTTATAATGGTAAGTACCGCTTTGCCCCGCAGTACGGGGGGAATTGTATTCTGTTTTTCCATAGGTGTCAAATCCTTTCAAAAATGATCTGCTGGCGGAGGTAAAGGTTAGCCACAGCCAGCGTGACGTCCTTTGTGCAGGGGGAGGCTTTCATAAGGCTGCTGATGTTGTCGCTGGTGGTATCGCAGTCGTCATACAGGCTGTCCATGATGCTGTTTTCATCAGGCAGGCAGCGGATATCCCGCTCCAGGCATTTGATGATCTCCGCGGTGGACAGGAGCGCCTGCCTGGCAAGGTGCATTACTTCCGCCTCGCCGGATGTACGCCGGTCCCTCCGGAACAGTTTCCGGGCGGCGGAAAGAGGCACATGGCTGACAAGGACAAGTTTCAGAAAAGCTGCGAGCCGCAGGGGGAATGCGGTGGCCGTGGGGATGATATACAGGGAAGATACAAGGTCATACAGGGCGTCGTATTCCGTCTCACCGCTGCCGGAGACCAGCAGCCCGCGGACTAAGAGCCGTTCCACGCAGGATTCCCAGGACCGGGTCACAGGCGCACTGGATTTCTTTATCATTTCCCCATAAAGCGTGCCGATCTCCTCTTTCCGGACGATCCGCCAGTTCAGGATGGTCCATACCACCATTTCCTGGATATCTACCATGTATTCCTTTCTGCCCAGTACGATAACAGGGCAGAAATGGCCGCAGCTGTTGTGTTTCCGTTCAAAGCGTCCGATGGCGGTGTAGAGAGTGTTTGTGTTAAGCATCATAGAAAAAGACCTCCTCATTATATTATCTTACGGAATGGAAGACTGACCGGGGCGGGCTATGTAATGCCCGACAGGAACAGGGGGTCCTTACGGAGTTTCTGCCTGGAGCGTGCGATCCATGCCCCTACATGGGAGGGCGGCACATGGTACAGCTTTGCGATCTCCGTGACGCTCATCCCCCTGACCTTCAGTTCCAGTGCCTTGATCCCCAGCCTTGCAACGCCCTGGTAGCTGCAGGCGCAGGATTCCAGAAGCTGCATTACTTCCAGCATGGATATGCGGGATTCAAAATCATCCGTCTGTTCCAGGACGGAGTCGTCCGCAGTCAGCTCCCCGTGTTCCCCTATGCCCAGGCGCGTGAAACGGCGCTCCCTGCGGCACTGTTCGCGGCAGTAAGAGGTCAGCCCGTTCCGGACAACCTTTTTAGCGTAGGTGGGAAACTTGGAAAGGGTGGGGTTGTAGGTTGCTGCGGCATGGCAGAGCCAGATGCAGCCCTCCTGGTACAGGTCATCATAGCCAAATCCATAGATGGTTTCGTTGACATGGAAGCTCTCCCGGATGGTTCGGCTGACAACAGAGAGGTTTGCCGCTACTATGTCCTGCTGTTCTTTTGTCAGGGGTATGATACGTTTCATCAGTATCCGCCTCCTTTCAGGCAGTCATTGGTGGATAAGATTTCATGGTTTGGCAGCAGAGGGCAGTCTGCCTGGGAAACGGTGTGCCATTCGATATATAGGGAGTAGAGGGTTTCAAATTTCTGCTGTTCCATGATTCCCAAGCATTCTTCCGGTTCTATGTCTTCCCCGGACAGGGAACGCATCACATCCGCCCGTATCAGGATCGGGCAGCCGTCTGCATCTGCTGCCATTAGGAAACCGCCGCAGTATGGATGTTGTGAGCAGGCATGATTTTTACAGGAAAGGTATAGGGCATTGTGCCAGTTGCCCCGGACTGCTTTCAAAAAGCGATAAAGTTCTTTATTGTTTTCTTTTCCTTTCACTTCCTTTACCTCCGTTACAGTACATTCAAAGTCAAAAAAAGGGATCAGACGCAAGTTTTTTCGTCTGATCCCAAATTATTTGTCGGTTGTTCCTTTTAGCTGAACAGGGAGTTGATCGTCTGTGTGATCTTGGGAATAACGGTATCATTGAAGATTGCTGTCAGCGCTGCCAACAACAGGGCGCCAAGGACAACGGCAATGATGATCTTTACCGCATCCGAGATGTAGAAGTCGCCGCGCTGGTTGGAAAGTGCCCTGTAGGTACGGGAAATAAAACGGTTGCTGCCGCCTTTGATGATTTCTTTCACTTTTTTCATGGAAAACCTCCTTAAAATGGTCTTAGTCATATGGTTTATAAGTGTCAGTGGTTCTGTCTGACAGACAACTACAAAAAGCCGCTGTGGTACATATTACCGCCTCCTTTGCAGGATATATTGTATAAACAGGCCCGGACGGGCAGTTTTACCGTTGTCAGCTACCCGAAGAATGCCCCGAGGGAGCCGAGCACTTCCGTACACAGCACCACCAGATAGATGATCATGATGCAGACAAGCATCATCATGGAATAGCGCTGCATCTTTTTGGGGCGTTTGGCAGCCTCTTTCTTCAGGTTGTTCTGCTCGATCTGTCGCATATCAAAGCAGATCATCTTAAAGTACATCCGCTGGTCGTCTCCCCGCAAGACTCCCACCAGACCCCTTACCACATCAGAGAGCATGGGGCTTCCGATGCGGGTCTCAAAATGTATCAGGGCGTTCTCATAATTGCCGGTCTTCATATCCGCAATGGTCTGGTCCAGTTCTGCACCGAAATCCTTCCCTGCCACGCGTCTGTAGGAAGTCAGAATTTTCAGCACATCCCTGTCATTTTCCAGGTTCTGCCCGATGGTCAGGGCAAAACGGGGAATCTCCGCCTCAATGAGTTTGCGGCGCTTTTTCACAAAGTCAAAGGCCGCATAGTAAGTGGAAAACCACAGCGCCACCGCCAGCCCCACAAGGATGGGGACAAAAAGCGGGAGAACGAACATCAGGGGGAGGGCGCACAGGGCAACGGCTCCGGCAGCCACCCACGCCCTGGCGGTATAGACCTCCGGTGTCATTTCCAGCCCGGCGATATGCAGGGCGGCCTGCAGTTTGCCCCGTTTCAGCCTGTCCAGGCGCAGGTAAGGGGCAAGGAGGGAAGCAATCTTGGTAAGGTAAACATCCGGCAGCTTCTCATTCTTTATGCCCCGCTGTTTCCGGGCCAACATCATCATCCGAGAGGTCCTGCGGGTGGGTATATCCGCAAAAGCGCAGGACAGGTTATATACCGCAATGCCAAACAGGATGACAGCAATAAAAGCAAGGATCGTCATGTTCCGTCACCTCCGTATTCGATTGGTCTGCTCAGTTTCAGGATCTGTGTCAGCGAGAACAGGATGATGGCGGCGCAGATTGCCAGGGCGATCTTGCCCAGGGTGGAGTAGATCAGGGTATGGAACCAGTCCTTGTTGAGGAAATATAAAAGGGGCACGTTGGCAATGACCAGGAACATCATGGTGACTGCCTCCCGCCTTGGCTCCTGCAGCATGGCCTCCAGTTCAGACTGCACCACGCGCACATCAGAGAATTTCTGCACAATGGTGGGCAGGGTGTTCTTCATGGAGCGGTCAGACTGGCACTGTATCAGGATATTCGCCCACTCGTGGAAAACACGGTTGGGGATCTTCATCTTAAGTGAGTTGATGGCGCTGGTGGTGTTGGCGTTTATCAGCTCGCTTTCATAGACAAATGCCTCGAAAGTGGCTTTCACCGGCTCGTTGATGTACGCCAGGTTTTCTTTCACGGAACGTATCAGGTCCTCCGTCCGCAGGTAGGAAGTGGTGATAATGGAGATGGCAGTCTCCAGTTCCTCGTTCAGGTGCTTTTTGTAGTTGGCGGCGGTGCTGCGCAGGTACCAGATGGGAACCAGGGAAAATGCGATCCCCATGACAGGGATCATGTAGACATTGCCTATCAGCAGAGCGAGCACGGCACCTACCGCAAACAGGATCAGGGTAAGGTGTGTTACCGTATCATAGCGGTCAGCCCGCCCGGTGTCTTTTAGGATCTGCTTAATCTCGTAGTCTTGACTGAAAAATCTCTGGACGGGTGTGCCCATGAGTACGTTCAGATCATCGCCCAAGGTAGCAGTCCTGCGGCGAGAACGGAAGAGTACTTCCGTGATATCCTTCAGCCGCACGTTAAACAGTGCAAAGAGTCCTGCACCGATCAGGGCGAAACAGATAATGTAAATCCATTGCATCTATTTTTCCTCCTTTGGGATAAATTCCGTCAGTTCCTTATGAGAGATTCCGTTGTCCAGTAGTCGTTTCTTCAATGTGTCGGAGATCACTCCGGTTTTTCGATGACAGCCTACCACGTGAGCATTCCCCTTATTGTCAGTCATATTGTCCGTTACCTCATATTTATAGAGAGAGTGGTAGAAAAGCCGCCCGTCTTGGTAGTCAATGCCTTCAATGATCTCCATGATCTTGCGGGAGCGGTCCTCCAACTGCTTTGTGAATACCACCACGGGATAAGCCTCCACCATGATCTGCATTAAAATG
>N._stephensi_711_cecum__coassemble_2_pt1 | contig 135541 bp, 108 predicted proteins | sample N__stephensi_711_cecum__metabat2_high_PE_008 | metagenome-assembled genome bin N | reverse complement strand
GTGCCATGCGGAAGACCGAATACGAGCGCGGATTGACAGAAGGAAAGGCGGAAGGGATAGCAGAAGGCAGGGCAGAAGCCATTCTGCTCCTTCTGGAAGAAATGGGCGTTGTCCCCGAATCCCTTCGAGGACAAATATTGAGCCAACAGGACATGAAAGTTTTGCAGCAATGGCTTAAGGCTGCGGCTGGAGCAGAGAGCATTGAGTCCTTTGTACGGCAAACAGCGATTGCAACTAACAATTTCTAATTTAGTATTTCATCCGCGCGATGGGAAATAACAGAACTGATAATTGAAGGGAACAATATCTAAAAAGAAACGAAAACCAAACGATGAAAGGGAAATCATATGGGAGAATCCTATGAGTCACAGAAAGCTGCCACAGTACGTTTCAGGGCTTATGTTATTATCCACATTATTTTATGTACATTTGTATTTTTCTGCTCGATGAGCTTAACAGAGTCCTTAATTAGCAGCGACGACTTGTTTCCGCTTTTGTATATCTTCTTCCCTATTATAATCTTAATAAATATAGTGCTTTACGCCTTTCATTTTATCGTAACGCTGTGGCTTGCGGGAATTTTAGTGGCTCTCCTTCTGCTTATTACCGTAAAAGATGACTCGCGCGTTACGGAGTATGAAGTAAGCGACACCTGGGAGGCTACGCTTTGGGGCGTAATCGTGACAATTGTCGTGCACATCCTTTTCAGAGGATTCAGAGGCTTATCCATATTGGTGGTACTGTTTCTGCCAGTTCTGATTCTGGAGCTTGCAGTGTATTTGATCACGCTGAAACACACAGCACGCCTGACCCGCGCAAGAGACCTTGCTTTGGAGGAAGCCATGGAAACCGGACAGGTCATGGAAACCAAGCAGATAATAGAAGTCGAGCAGGTAATAGAATCCGGGCAGCCAGAGAGCCCGCAGAAATAGAGAAAGCTAATCCAAAAAGGAGCATTAAATCATGAAAAACGAAAACAACTCTGCCTTATCTCCAAAAAAAGTCTCTGACTCCACCACGGAGCAGATTCACATGATCATGTATCATCACATCAACGGCATCAACCGTCTGTTTGGCGGGCAGCTTCTCTCGTGGATTGACGAGGTTGCGGGGATTACGGCAAAGCGGCACTGCGGCAGGGACGCCACCACGGTAGCCATCGACAATCTGCACTTCAAATCCGGCGTCTATCTGAACGACCTGCTGGTATTGGTGGGCAAGGTGACCTACGTGGGCAATACCTCGCTGGAGGTGCGGGTGGATTCCTACATCGAGAAGTCTGACGGCTCCCGCCACACCATCAACCGGGCGTATTTCGTCATGGTCAACATGGGAGACAACGACAAGCCCACTCCCGTTCCGCCCCTGATACTGGAAAACGACGGCGAACGCATGGAGTGGGCAAATGCTGAAAAGCGCAGGGAACTGCGCCTGCTGCGCAAAAAGGAGGGCTTTTAATTATTCCTCCCAAAAGGGCTCGAAGCAGATATTCATATCCACATTTGAGGAAATGCCGCTCACACTGCCCTTATCGCTGTACTGCCAGATTTTGTATTCGTAGGGATAATACATGTCGTCATTGTAGTATGCCAGCCATTTGTCGTACTGTTCCAGAGGCTCGACGTCCAGCATCAGGGCGCCCATCTCCATATTGTGGTAGATAATCGGCTTATATCCTGCCTTCTCCACGGTCTGACAGAACAGCAGCGTCAGGCTGGTGCGCTCCTCCACAGATATCTGATTCATCCGCCCTGAGGCGTCCGCGGTTTTCTCCACATCGAACACAATAGGACATTTCACATCATTGGAAGCCAGCTTTTCCATCACCAGATTGGCCTCCTCCAAAATCTCCTGCTCATTGATCGCCTGTGAATAAATATAGACGCCCACATGGATGCCCGCGTCGATTGCGCCTTTGATATTGCGCTCAAACTGCTCATCCTCCACCAGCTTGCCGGTGCCGTAACCGCGGTTTGCCACACGGATAAAGGCAAATTCCACGCCGTCACCCGCCACAGCCTGCCAGTCAATCTTGCCCTGAAAGCGGGAGACATCGATTCCCTTGTGGGAAATAACCTGTTCACCATCTAAATATTGATACTCTCCACTCTCCAAAATATTCAGGTTCTCGTCGCTGTAGGGACTCAGCTTCAGCTCCCGGTTGATGGGCACAAAATGGAAGCTGCCATTGCTCACCACCACCATCTCATCGGGATAGAAGGGTCTGAGCACTTCGACCATGGTGTCGTCCCCGGTCTCCAGACCTGCGCGGATGCCGTTCAGCACCTCGGCTCTGGCGTCCGCTGCCGCCTGCATTTTCTCCGCCTCCGCCCCGGCGACTGCCTCTGCGGCGGCACTTGCGGCTGCATTTGCAGCGGCCTCCTCCACCATGGAGTTTAACTCCGCCTCGGTGAGCGTCACTTCTTTGTCCTCAGGCAAAAGCTCCGCCCCCACGGACACTGCCATCTGCTTGGCGCTGTCCTCAAGCTTGTCGGTAATCCATGTGTTGACTACTCCTGCCACGCACATGACCAAAACCAATGCGGCCAGATAACCGAAAATGATCAGCGCGGAATGCAGTTTGCCGTTCCTGCGCTTTTTGGACTTATTCAGGCGGTCTTCCGCGTAGCGATAGCCGGAATTAGAATTGCTCTCGTTATGCATATCCTGTTCTAATCTCATATCATCTCTCCTTTTAACCTATCATACTAAAAATAGACAGGAAAAAAAAGAAGAAATTTTATATTTAATAGATTTTTAAGTTTAATGTATTTTTCAGGCAATACTCTGCCTCATCCGAAGCAGGATCTTTTTCTCCAGCCGGCTGACCTGCACCTGACTGATGCCCAGGATTGCCGCCACTTCCACCTGAGTGCGGTTTTGAAAATAGCGCATGTGGATCAGCTCTCTCTCCCGCTCAGAGAGGCCTTCCAGAAGCTGGGTGAGCAGCATGTGGTTCAAAAGCTCCTCCTTCTCATAGTCCACCGCCTCCTCCGCGATATTTCCCACGCTTCCTCTCCCGGAGGCCACACGGTCCACCAGATAGAGCTCGCTGCCGTCCTCCTGATAGACAGCCGCATAGATGGATTCCACCTCTCTGGTGGCTTCCATGGCCAGAACCATCTCCTCCTCGGAGAGCGCAGTCTCCGAGGCGAGCTCCTGCAGCGTGGGCTCTCTGCCCAGACTGCTCTGCAGCCGCTGGCGGACAACCCGCACCTTCAGGGCATTCTCCTTGATGACCCGCGACACCTTGATGGGACCGTCGTCCCGAAGGAAGCGCTTGATCTCCCCGGTGATCATAGGCACCGCATAGGTTGAAAATTTGAGTCCCAGACTCAGGTCAAATTTGTCGATGGCTTTTATAAGCCCAATCACTCCTATCTGAAATAAATCCTCCAATTCATATCCGCGCCCGGCAAAACGTCTGACAATATGATGCACCAGACCCAGATTTTTTTCTATCAGTACCTCTCTCGCCTCTTTATCCCCGCTCTGTGATCTTGCAATCAGTACTGACATCTCTTCCATAGGCTATTCCTCGCTGTCAATCCACGCGGTAGAGCCCAGTTTTTTCATCATTCGCACAACAGTCCCCTTCTCCGGCACGCTCTCCACCTCCAAATCGTCCATGAAGGCCTCCATAAAGGCAAAGCCCATGCCGGAGCGGTCAAGCTCCGGGCGGGTGGTAAAGAGAGGCTCCATGGCCTGCTCCAAATCCGCAATCCCCTTGCCCTTGTCCTCCACCTCGATATGTAGCACATCGCCCTCCAGAATGCATTTCAGCCGCACCTTCCCGGGATGAATCGGACATTCCGTCACAGGGCGCTCCCCATGCCTCCCATAGCCGTAAAAGTTTTCATAGCCGTGGATGATGCAGTTGGTCACCGCCTCGGAGACCGCCGTCTTCACATCCGCAAGCTCCTCCAGAGTCGGATTCAAATGCGCCACAAAGGCAGCCACAGCCACCCGGGCAAAGCTTTCATTTCTGGAGATTGCATCAAAGGATATCTCCATTTCGTTCTTTATAATTTGAGCGCTCATGCCAGTACCTCCACAATTTTATTCAGCCCCGCCAAAGTAAACATCCGCTGGATCTGCCTGTCCACATGGATGGCGTACACTCTGCCCCCAAAACAGGCAATCTTGCGGTATCTCCCCATGATGATTCCGATGCCGGAGGAATCCATAAACCGGGTGTCCTCAAAATCAAAAATCACGTGGGCGACATTTTTCTGCAAAATAAAGCGGTCTGCGTTCTCACAGATGTAGGACGCCAGATGATGATCCACCTCCTCGGGCAGCCGAACCATAAGACAATTGTCAATAATCTGAAAATCTTCCTGAAAATCGTTCATTGTTCCTCTCTCCTTTTCACAATCAGACGCACAAGAAAAGAACCCGCAATCCTTGGCTGCAGGTTCTTGTCATTCGTAAATCATATCTGTCTCTTTGGTCCGATTTCCCGACTGTGGGATTTTTCTTCGGCTGCGCCGGCTAGTTTGCCGACTGACTAAGCTCATCTATATTCCTCTGGGCGTTGGTGGCGTTCTGGGTATTGGGGAACAGCTCAACCACCTTTTCAAAGGTGGCGATTGCATTTTCCCGGTCATCGCTTCTGCGATACGCCTGTCCCAGATAATACAGCGCGTCCACGCTGGCGGCATCATAATAGACTGCCTTGGAGAACAATTCTATGGCAGCGGGGAAATCCTCGCTGCGGAAGGACGCCAGACCGTCACTGTAATAGTTTCCCGCAAGCTCCGGTCCGATGGTGGTGAGCAGCGTATTGTAAAGCTTTTGGAAGGCCTCCGAGGTCTCCTCCACATTCACGCTGGCAGCGATGGCCTCCAGATGTACGGCGGTATCCTGAATATTCTGCTCCCCCATATAAGCGGCTGCCGCCGCCAGAAGATTGTCTATGGTCTTGAGAGTGCCGTCATCTCCCACATAACCCTCCAGCTCCTGATTCAGACTGCCGTTCTCGCTCTCCAGCTTTGCTATCTGAGCCTCCAGCTCCTGAATGGTGATGGTCTTGGCATCCGATTGATTGCCAATCTCAGTGATGGTCTTCTGAGCCTGGTTTCTGGCGTCGCTGACCTTGGCGGGAACCACCAGAAAATAACAGGCCGCCAGACCAATGACCAAGCCGATGCCCACATTTAGAAGCGTCGCCGCTCCGCCGCTCTTGGGCTCCTTCACATTCAGCGGCTGAATGATGATCTCATTGTCGTTCTGGTAGCGCACCGACTCGTTTTTCCTGCGCTTCGCAGGCTGTTTCACATTCTCCTCGGGTAAAAGCTCCTCCTCCACTTCCTTCAGGTATCGGAGCGTCCGGGTATTATTCCGGTCGATGGCTATACATTTTTTTAGTTCCCTCTGAGCCTTCTCCCACTGCTCGCTGTCCATGTAGAGCAGCGCAAGAAGCTGGTGCGCACGGATAAATTTCGGATTCAGGGAGAGCACCTTCTTCAGCTGGATCACCGCCAGATCTCTGCTGTCCTGCACACAGTAGGCATACGCCTGATTGTATTTTTTGATGGTCTGATTGATGGAATCCAGACGGGTGGCATTGGACTGCAGCATGTCGATGTAGTCGTCGGCAATATTGCGCTCCGGGCGCAGATTCTTGCTGATGACCCACTCGCTCATGGCCGCTACCACCTCGCCAGTCTCAAAGTACACCAGACCCAGCAGATTTCTTGCCTCTATATTATTTTTATTAAACTTCAAGCTCTGACGCAGACTGGTGATGGCTCCCGTCAGATCCCTGACTCCCGCCTTCTCCAGAGCGTCGTTGTAAAACCGATTGGACACATACATGATTTTCTTGTAGAGATAGACATCCGCTCCGCAGGCAGTGCAAAAATCATGCTGTTCTGACAGCTGTGCGCCGCAACGATAACAAAACATGGTTTTTCCCTCCGCTATTATTCGCCTGTCTTCTCCTCAGATTCCTGTATCATCTTCACTAATAAATCAGCCATATCGGTCAGATCCTGATTATAAATCGCTTCCTCGGCGTCCTCCACCTCAAGGCTGGGGTGGAACTTCTTCAGTTCTTCCTCAAAATTAATCATTCCACAAAAACTCCTTTATCTCACCGACCAAATACAGACTGCCTGCGATATAAATCCGAGCCTCACCCTGCTCTGCCAGAACGCTTTGCAGAGCGGTGCGCACATCCTCACAAAAGACGGTCTCTGCGTTTCCACGCTCCTCTGTCTCCCAGAGAGCCCGCAGGCTGTCCAGGGCTGCCGCCCTTCCCGTCTCCATATGAGCCACAAAAATCCGGTCAAAAAGCTCCGAAGCAAGCACCTGTCTTATCATGGTTCTGTAGTCCTTATCCTGCACAACACTGAACAAAAGTATCCGTCTGCGGCCATCCGCCGTGCAGCCATCCTCACGCACCGTATCCAGAAACGCCCGGATACCGTCCTCGTTATGGGCGCCGTCCACGAATACCTCCGGTAAAATCTCTTCCATACGTCCCGGCCAGAAGGACTTTTCGAGCCCGTCCTGTATCTGACCTGCCGTAATGCGCTGTCCTTGAAAAAGCACCTCCACCGCCCGCACTGCCAAAGCTGCATTTTCCATCTGATAGCGGGCTGATGTACGCAAAATAATGCCAATATAATCATAATACCGAGTATGCAAGGAAAAATCAATGGTTTTATTTGTATTTTTAAGGAAAGAATAGTCCTTTTTCGACACGGGGTACGCCCGAATCTGCAAATCCTGCGCCCTTTCTACAAATACTGCGGAGGCCTCCGGCACCTCGTCGCAGTAGACAAGAGGCGCCGTGCCGCTCATAATCCCCGCCTTCTCGCCCGCAATCGCCGCCACGGTATCTCCCAGATGCTCCATGTGATCCCTGCTGATGCGGGTGATGACGGTAAGTGCCTTTTCAAAGACCGCGTTGGTGGCGTCCAGCCGCCCGCCCAGCCCGGTCTCCAAAATGCAGTAATCGGGCTTCTGCTCCGCAAAATAGAGCATCGCCATAAAAAACAAGTACTCAAAAAAAGTGGGATGATACCCTCTGCCCTGTTCCAGCTCCGCCCAGTCCAGACTATCATATATCCGCAAAAATATCCGGAGAAAATCCTCCCCGGAAATCATGCTGCCGTCCACCGCAAAGCGCTCTCTGATATCCACCAGATGGGGCGAGGTAAACACCGCCGTCCGAAGTCCCGCCTCCCTTAAGACAGAAGACAAATAGGCACAGACGGAACCTTTTCCGTTTGTGCCAGCCACATGAATAATCTGTCCGATATGTCTGTCGGGCGAGCCCAGACGCACAAGCTGCGCCCGGGTGTCCTCCAGCGTGTTTTTGGATGTGAAGCGGGGCATGCTGTAGAGATACTCTACAGCCGCCTCGAAGGTATTGATTGTCTGTTTCATATACGGTCCTCATCGTACAACCTGTTGCAGCTGTCAGCCAAGCTGTTCCAGCCGCTCCGTCACCTGCTCCATCATGCGGGTGTATTTGTCGCGCTTCTCCTGCTCCTCGGCAATCTTGGACGCGGGAGCCCTGGAGATGAATTTCTCGTTGGAAAGCATACCGTTCACGCGGGCAAGCTCGCCCTCCAGCCGCTTTTTCTCCTTCTCCAACCGTGCAATCTCCTGAGCGATATCAACCAGCTCCGCAAAGGGAATGTAGAGCGTCGCCCCGGGAATCACAACCGACACCGCATCCTTCGTAATCTCGGCTCCATCCTTCCGCATGGTCTGCGCGTCCACCATGGTCACATCGCTTGCGCCCGCCAGAGATGCAAAGAACAGCTTTCCCTCGGTGAATGTGGCAAGCACCTGTTCATCCTCGCTGAACACATACACGCCGGCTTTGCGGGAGGGCGCCACATTCATCTCGCTGCGGATATTGCGGATGCCGCGAACCGCCTCCTTGATGGTCTCGATATCCCGCTCCTCCTTCACAAAGCTCCTCTCCTCACTGTAGCACGGCCAGAAGCTCTTCACGATGGTCTCCTCCTCGCTCTGCAGGGTGCAGAATATCTCCTCCGTCACAAAGGGCATATAGGGATGCAGCAGCTTCAGGGCGTCCAGAAGCACGGTCTTTAACGTCCACAGCGCCGCGTTCTGGCTGGCAGCGTCATCGGTGTTATAGAGTCTGGGCTTTACCATCTCGATATACCAGTCGCAGAATTCGTCCCAGATAAAGTCATAAACCTTCTGCACGGCAATGCCCAGCTCAAAGCTCTCCATATTGTCAGTGACTTCCTGGATCAAGGTGTTCAATTTGGAGAGGATCCACTTGTCCACAGGCTGCAGCTCCCCTGCCGCGGGCGAAGTAATCTCCCTGCCGGTCTTCTCCTGCACCTGATCCATGTTCATCATGATAAAGCGGGAGGCGTTCCACACCTTATTGGCAAAGTTTCTGGAGTTCTCCACCCTCTCATAATAAAAGCGCATATCGTTTCCGGGCGCATTGCCTGTGATCAGGGTCAGCCGCAGCGCATCCGCCCCGTATTGGTTGATAATCTCCAACGGGTCGATGCCGTTGCCCAGCGATTTGGACATCTTGCGCCCCTGGCTGTCCCGCACAAGTCCATGGAACAGCACCGTCTTAAAGGGCTTCTCCCCCATGTGCTCAAAGCCGGAAAAAATCATGCGGATCACCCAGAAGAAAATGATATCATAGCCCGTCACCAGCACGTCGGTGGGATAAAAATATTTTAAGTCCTCAGTCTGCTCTGGCCAGCCCAGCGTCTCAAAGGGCCACAGCGCAGAGGAAAACCAGGTGTCCAGCGTGTCCGGATCCTGTGTGAAATGGCTGCCGCCGCACCTGGGACAAATTTCAGGCTGATTTGCGGCAACCACCGTCTCACCGCAGCCGTCGCAGTAATACGCCGGGATGCGGTGTCCCCACCAGAGCTGACGGCTGATACACCAGTCGCGGATATTGTCCGTCCAGTTGTAATAGGTCTTCTCCATGCGCTGGGGGATCAGTCTGATATCGCCCTTCTTCACGGCTTCCACAGCGGGCTTGATCAATTCCTCCATCCGCACGAACCACTGCTCCTTTACCAGAGGCTCAATGGTGGTCTTGCAGCGGTCATGAGTGCCCACATTGTGGGAATAATCCTCTATTTTTACCAGAAGCCCCTGAGCGTCCAGCTCCTCTACAATAGCCTTTCTGGCCTCGTATCGATCCATGCCGGCGAATCTGCCGCCGTTTGCATTGACGGTAGCGTCGTCGTTCATCACATTGATGATCGGCAGATTGTGGCGCTTGCCCACCTCAAAGTCGTTGGGGTCGTGGGCGGGGGTGATTTTTACCACGCCGGTACCGAACTCTCTGTCCACATAGGTGTCCGCCACAATGGGAATCTCCCTGTTCATAATGGGGAGCAGAACTTTCCTGCCGATGAGCTTTTGATAGCGCTCATCCTCGGGATGAACCGCCACCGCGGTATCGCCCAGCATGGTCTCGGGTCTGGTGGTGGCAAAGGTCAAAAACTCCGTATCGCTCACAGAGCCGTCCTCATTGACAAGCGGATATTTGATATGCCACAGATGCCCTGCCTGTTCCTGATACTCCACCTCAGCGTCGGAGATGGAGGTATTGCACACGGGACACCAGTTGATGATGCGGGCGCCCTTATAGATATAGCCCTTCTCGTGCATCTTTACAAACACTTCCGTCACAGCCCTGTTGCAGCCCTCGTCCATGGTGAAGCGCTCTCTGTCCCAGTCGCAGGAGGAGCCCAGCTTTTTCAGCTGATTGATGATGCGTCCGCCGTACTCCCGCTTCCAGTCCCATGCGCGCTCCAGAAACTTCTCACGCCCCAGCTCGCGCTTGTCGATGCCCTCCTCCTTCAATTTCTCCGTGATTTTGACCTCGGTGGCAATGCTGGCATGATCCGTGCCGGGCTGCCAGAGGGCATTATAGCCCTGCATACGCTTGAAACGGATGAGGATGTCCTGCATGGTGTTGTCCAAAGCATGTCCCATGTGGAGCTGCCCGGTGATATTTGGGGGCGGAATCACGATGGTGAAAGGCTTCCTGGAATAGTCCACCTCCGCGTGAAAATATTTGTTGTCCAGCCACTTCTGATACAGTCTGTCCTCTATTCCCCTGGGGTCATAGGTTTTTGCAAGCTCTCTGCTCATTTTTGTTCTGTCTCTCCTTTCAATCGATTTTTCCTGATTTTTATTGGTTTTTACTGATTTTTTTGCGCATAAGAAAGCCCTCTGCAGATTTCTCTGCAAAGGGCGTCATCAACGCGGTACCACCTTTGTTCACAGGCATGTGAAACATCCGCTGCATCCGCCGCATATAACTCTGTGTCCATGCCGCATGTGTTCCGTGCCTGCCTCTGTGCTGCTTCTCGAATTAAAAGCGCTGTCCTGTAACGGGAACAACCCGGGGACGCCTACTAAAATCAGATTCTTTGGGCGTTCCGGCTCGGAAGCTACCTTCCACATTCTTTCCCTCAGACAGCCTTCCAGCGCAGATGTACATTATATGTGCGTATATCATACACAGCATTTGTATGCTTGCCGTCTGCAGCCGCCCTCTCTGGCAGGGAGTAATGCGTACTCCTCTTCGTCATAGCCTTTTGATATCAATAAGGATAATATAGGCGATTGGGACGGATTTGTCAAGGGCAGATTTGGGGACTGCTGTCTATCTGATATAATCTTTTTCTCCATTAAGCATTTTCAGCAGGTCTACATGGTAATAATACTGACGCCTGAGATAAGTATTATAATTATAAAGGTCTACACGCCCTCCATTGATATTATACCAAATAAACCGCTCCGTTTTAAGAACCTGCGCTATGTCAATATCTCCATTATAAAATAATATCTTTTTGCAGTTAAGTTTTTTGAATACCGCGAGCCATTCATCTTTTTTGTCGCAAACCGTAAAGCCCATCTTAACAAACAAATTCTGTTTGTTTATCCTTTGTTTTCTTCTATCCCATTGTTCCTTTGCCTCATGAAAATCTACATTATGTACAAATTGCATTTCAACTTTATGCTTTTCATCTCCCAGGGAACCGATAGGATATACTCCATCGTGAAGATTGCCGTCCCTTACCATTTTAAGCTCCGTGTCCAGATAAAATAGCGGATCCGATATAAATTCCACATACTGGTCTCTGTCCCAGTAGATATTGATAAGCGGCGATGCAAAGGGTAATTTTAATCTGTTATAAACATATCCGCCCCAACAGTCATCGGATAAGATAGTGACAGGATTCTCTATCAAATTCTGATACAATTGAAAATCAAACTGCGGAAGGAGAAACACCTCTCCGGAAATGATAACACGCCCGTCAACTTCCATATCCATTGCCTCTTGTTTGATTTCACCAAAAAACTGTGTACTTGTAACAATGATGTAGTCATACTCTTTCCCGCTCAATTCATTTTTGGTAATCACATCAAAACCGTCTCTCCTGGAACTCCACCTATCCTTTTCTCTGCATATAATAGCTGTGACTTCGATATTGCCCTTATGAATTTCAAACAGTATTTGATTTAACAGCTGCTCATACTCCTCTCCCATTCCCCATAAGATACATTTTTTCATATCATTTCTCCTGCCGCTTATCCAAAAGTGTACTTTTGCAAACTCTGTCTTACTATTCCAACTTTTTTAAGTATATAGCCTTCAAGCCGATTTTTCAAGACGTAAACACGATTATTTTGCTATTGTTCACCGTAAAAACAGTTCTTTGTAAAAGTACACATTTGCAAACTTTGCCGCGTCCTTGTTTACGGGGCTGCTTATGTGGCATTTTCAAATTTTCTGGCTTTCCCGTAAAAGGTTCCGACCGGCATTCCACAGGCATCTGCCGCCTGTCGGAGTGTTATTTTTTTATTTCTCCAGTCTTTATGTACCTCCCTGAAATTGTCAGGGAAAGGAATTGCCGGACGCCCAAATTGTACTCCTCTCGCCTTTGCCGCCGCTATCCCTTCCGCCTGTCGCTGCCGGATGTTTATCCGCTCATTTTCTGCGACAAACGACAATACCTGAAGGACGACGTCACTTAAAAAGGTGCCCATCAGGTCCTTTCCCCTGCGGGTATCTAACAGGGGCATATCCAAGACCACGATGTCTATCCCCTTTTCCCTGGTCAGAATACGCCACTGTTCCAGGATTTCCTCATAATTGCGCCCGAGTCTGTCTATGCTTTTGATATAGAGCAGATCATCTTTTTTCATTCGGCGTATCATACATTTGTAGGCGGGACGGTCAAAATCCTTTCCCGACTGCTTGTCCACAAAGATATTTTTTTCCGAAACCTTCATCTCCCGCAAGGCAATCCGCTGCCTGTCCTCATTTTGGTCGCGACTGCTGACACGAAGATATCCATACACATTTGCCATACCTTCTCCTTCCATGCCAGAAGCATTACTTTTGTAAACTGGCATGGTAAAAAAGTTATGTTCTGGCTCTTTTTATCAATCCACTTTTTCTATACACTATCCCTAACGCGTTGAGGAAAAAAATATATTTGAGGTGAAAGGGGAACTGACTTATGAAAAAAAATTCAGAGAAAAAATCTGGGCAGACCGGCGGCAGAAAAAAAAGTTATGTTCTGCTGATTGTGGCGGCGGTACTGCTCATCATCTCCATTGTCTGCACTGTCTTTACCTACGGCGATTATCAGGCGGGCACGGAGCGTCCTTACGCATACAGTTTGACGCTGCTGTTTGTGGCGATCATGCTTACTCTGCGCGGTCTCTACAGCGCATTCATCGGTGTGGAGCCGTCCCAGAAGGCGGACGTCCGGCGGTTGGCTCAGGCAGGACTGTTGGCGGCGCTCTGTTATATCGGCTTTTCCGTCTTTAAGATTGACCTCACCGTGGGTACGGAGAAAACGGCATTCCATTTCGGCAATGTCTTCTGTGTCATGGCTGCGCTGCTTCTGGGGGGCTATTGGGGCGGTCTGGCGGGAGCAATCGGCATGACGGTGGGTGATCTGACTACCGCCTATGTCACCAGCGCTCCCAAAACCTTCTTATTAAAGCTGTGCATCGGCCTCATCGTAGGACTGGTCGCACACAAAATTTTCAAACTCAGCCGCACACACTCCGCCAAGTATGTCACCGGCGTGACGATTCTTGCAAGCGCCTGCGGCATGGGCTTCAATATTGTCGCCGACCCGCTTGTGGGATATTTTTATAAGACTTATCTGCTGGGCGTGCCTCAGGAAATCTCCAAGGCACTGGCAAAAATAAGCACGCTCACCACCTTTGTAAACGCCATTGTCGCGGTTGTCGCAGCATCCTTCTTTTATCTGGCGCTGCGCCCTGCCCTGAAAAAAGCCGGTCTGTTTGTACAGCTGGACGCAGAGAAACCTACAGTGTGATGCTGTAGGTTTCTGATTTTAGCTTGTTATATCAGCGGCTTTATTTAGATGCTTTCGTCTATTCCCGGAAGGAAATCGTTATATTTCCCATAGCGCACTCCGCGCTGATATCCCTGGGGGCATCGTTGTCAATGTCCTTTTCTCTTGCCAGTCCGCTGTAGGTCTTTTCGCCGATGGTCACATTGCCCGCGGCCACCTCCACCTCGTAATTAAAGCTTTTTTCCTCCCCGGTAAGCTCCAGTTCGATATTGCCCATGGCGCAGGTCACTTCCGCCTTCTCCCGGATATCCCCGGTCACTTCCAGCGAACCCATGCCCACATCCGCCGTCAGCTTATCGACAGAAAGCTCATCCAGTATAATCTCTCCGGCTCCCAGCTCAATCTCCACTTCCGACGCGCGCATTGCGCTCTGCCAGTCAATCTCCCCGGCTCCCAGAGACAGTTCCATGTCCCCGAAGGTAAAATCCGCAGGTACATAAAGCTCTATCCTGCATGTGAGCCCGTCGCCCCAGGTTGTCCTGCGCATACCCCTGACATGAAGCGTATGGTCTTTAACATAGCCCTGATAGCCTCCTGCACTCTGCACCTTTATATGGAAATCGGCATCCCCGGATTCCTTCACCACGATAGCACATGCACCGGCCTCTATCTCCACATCCCGTATCTCATCGGCAGTAAAGGTCTGCTCCGTATCACCCTCATAGACGGGATTTCCACTGTCAAAATTCACATGTTCCTCCAGCTCATAGCGCTGCCCGCTGTCCAACCGTTCCAGCCCCGACACAATCTGATTTTCCAGCGATTTCGGAAAATCATCGTCCCAGTACATGGACTTGAGCTGGGCAAAGGAAATCGAGCCCTGAATCCCTCCTGCCGTCAGAGCCATCCCCAGGCCTGCCACTATTAAAATCAGCGCCAAAATCGCGCAGGTCTTCATAAACTTTTTCATGCTGTCGCCCCTTTCTTGATTTTACTGGTCAGATAGCGGAAGAGCTGTCCGCAGCCCCTGAAAATTGCCGGTGTGGCAATCCCCGCCATCGCCACCGTGAGCATTAAAAACAGAATGCCAAGACCGCCGCAGAACAGCCCGCCTCCTATCAACGCCAGACTTGCAATGGGCATTTCCAAGATACACATAAAGCCCGCTATCAGCAGAATGACCAACACCACAAACAGAGCATAGGAGGCAACTCCAAAACCAAAAATCAACGCAAACCAGCCCGCAAACAATCCGACCACCGCACTGAACAGGGCGGACGCCAGACTTACCGCCACCGGAAAAAGAACAATGCCCAGCACAATGCAGAGCACCAGGAGCCAGGTGGGCATTTCCCTGGAGCCTTCACCGCCCGTATCTGAGCGGCTGTCATTTTGTCCTCCAGCCTCCGCATCCTGATATTTTACTATGGGATGTCTCACGGTGTTTCCCCGGATATCCTCTTCCCGGTATCCATTTTCATTCACATCCCGCCTGATATTTTCCGCCACCCGGAAGGGATTGCCCAATGCCTCCAGCACAGCCTTCTCATTCTCGGGACCTGCGTCGTCAAAATAATCGTTGTAATATTGCAGCGCCTCCTCCCGCTCGGCCTGGGGTATGTTTTGCAGCAGACTCTCCAATTGTCTCATAAACTCCGCTCTATTCATATTTTCCTGTTCCTTTCCCGTTATATTTTCCCTCAAAAAGCCCGGTCACCTTCTCCGAATACTGCCGCCACTCGCTTTCATATAGCTGGAGCTGCGCCCATCCCCGGCTGGTCACTTTATAGTAGCGTCTGTTTCGCCCTGCGCACTCCATGTCATACACTTCCAGACATTCCTCTTTCAGCAGTCTGCGCAGCACCGGATACAGGGTGGATTCAGACAGGTCTATGACACGCCGCACATCCTGCGTAATCTTGTATCCATAAGTCCCCTCAGGTTCCTTGGACACCACTGCCAGCACAATGGCATCCAAAAGGGCGGCACCTGTATTAAATACCATCACTTCACCCCTTTTTATAGTCTATAATATTATATGGTGTATAATATTGTATCTATCAATAACATATGACACGCGATTCCTTTTGTCAAGTATGTTATACAAAAACAGCGGGACAGGCTTTTATTTCACCTGTCCCGCCGCATTAAATACCCTAAAATCCCCCTGCTTAAAGGGTCTTATCGCTCCATCTTCCAGAAGGAAGCACTGTATGCAGGCAATGTGCTGCCGCCGCCAAAATCGTGAAGCTCCCCGGTGATCAAATCTTCTGCCTGCCCGCAGCCCGCGTCAAAATGAGCCACAAAATCCTGATCGTCTGCATTGATGGCTACCAGAACCCGCTCTGTGTCCGTCTTTCTCTCAAAGATGCACTGCCTGTTGGTGAGCACCACCGAACGGAAGGCTCCGTAATTGAGCGCCTCTGAGTGAAGCTTGGCCTGAACCAGCTTACTGATGAACTCACTCAGCTCATTCCAGACAGGAGCTTCCAGGCAGGGACGAAGCGCCGGGTCGCCCTGATGCTTCTCCGCCTTCTCCCCCCACTCACTTCCATAATATATGCAGGGAATGCCGGGCATACCAAACATCAATGCATAAATCAGGGGCAGATGCTTCTCATTGGTGAGAATGCTTGCCACACGGGTCACATCGTGGTTGTCCACAAAAGACAACAGGTGTTTTCCTCTGTAGAGCGTCCAGTTCTCAGGTCCAAACTGACGCAGCAGGGAATGCACAATCTCAAACAGATTCATGCTGTTAAAGCTGCTGTAAAGCCCCTTGTAACACTCATAATTGGTAGCGGAATCCAGCATTGCATCGTTCATCAGGCGATTGTAATCTCCGTGCAGCATCTCGCCCAGCAGATAAAAATCTTCCTTCAAGCCCTTTGTATAATCGTGCAGTCTGCGCACGAAGCCCTCGTCCAGACTATACGCCACATCCAGACGCAGCCCGTCAATGTCAAACTCATCCACCCAGTATTTCACACTCTCCAGCAAATAGTCCGCCACCTCGGGATTCTGGAGATTGAGCTTTACCAAATCGTAATTGCCCTCCCAGCCCTCGTACCAGAGACCGTCATTATAATTGGAATTTCCGCCAAAATCAATACGGTAAAACCACCCTGTATACCGGGAGCCCTCGCGATTCCTGACCACATCCTGAAAAGGCCCAAAACCTCTGCCCACATGGTTGAACACTCCGTCCAACACCACGCGGATCCCCGCTTCATGCAGAGCTGCGCACACTTCCCTAAAATCTTCATTGGTGCCCAGACGCACATCCAGCTTACGGTAATCTCTGGTATTATAGCCATGGGTGTCCGACTCAAAAATCGGTGAAAAATAGATTGCATTGATGCCCAGCTTCTGCATATGGGGAATCCAATCCTTCACCTTCAGAATCCGATGCTCCAACACCCCGTCATTTTCATAGGGCGCCCCACAAAACCCCAAAGGATAAATTTGATAAAACACACTTTCATAAGCCCACATTTCATTTTCCTCCCATCCTGCAAAATGCTTGCAAAATAATGCTGACGTCATTAATCAGGCATTCCTGTCGCTTTTCTTCTGTGATTTTGCAAGAAATCCACAGAATCCACAGACTTATCCACAAGCTAACATCCATGTCATTTTAACACATTTCCTGTGTCATTTCCATAATTTTGATGTCATTTCCTTCAAAATTGGCAACGATTCTGTCCAAAACATTACAAGGGATATCTCTATCCGGATCGAGGCGGGAGGAGACAGAGCTGGATTTGCGAGCGTTGGCGAAGGTTGGTGCGTTTTCTTATAGTGCGAACAGGCAGCAAGGCTTTAGACTCATCGCTCCAACCATCAGAGCCACGAATCCCAAAATCGTTCCACCCGTTTTGCAATACTGTCCACGCTGACCCGCTCAAATGTCTCCCACTCCCGTGGAAACAGTCTGCGATTGGACATCTGCAGAAAACGCTCATCCAAAAGAGCAATGATTCCCACATCCTCCGCCGTGCGTATCACGCGTCCCGCAGCCTGCAAAACCTTGCTCATCCCCGGATAGCGATAGGCATAATCGAAACCGTTCTCCCCGTGGCCGTCAAAATAATTCTTTAAAATTTCCCGCTCGCAGCACACCTGCGGTATTCCCGTCCCCACAATGACAGCTCCTATGAGGCTGTCGTTCTTCAGGTCGATCCCCTCGCCAAAAATACCGCCCAGAACGCAGAAACCGATCAGAGTATGCTCTTCCTCCTCAATTTCCATGTGGACAGCCTGCTGCAGGTCGAGATTGTCATTCCCGCGAAAACGATTTAAAAACGCCTCCCGTTCCTCCTCGCTCATGGCCTCCTGCTGCAGGATGCACTCCTTCTCGTCATCGGCAAAGCGCTGCTCATATAAGTCATAAATCCTTTTCAAAAAGCTGTAAGAAGGGCAGAATACCATATAATTTCCGTGGCGGTTTTTCACAATCTCATCAATATAGCGCACAATCCGGTCAAACTCCTCATCGGAGCGCCTTGTATATTTACTTGTCACGTCGTCCGCAATAAATAACGCACGTTTCTCGTTATTGAAAACAGACTTTGCATAAACCTCATAATCCTCCGCAGCTCCGCCCAGCAGCTCCTTGTAATATTGAATGGGCAGAAATGTAGCGGAGAACAGAATACTGCTGCGCCCGCGCCCCATGCACTCCTTCAGGTTCTCCCTCGGATTGACACAGAAAAGCCTGAGCAGAAAGCTTCCGTCCTCCTGCATCTGGGTATATTTCACATAGTGCTCGTCCACACGCTCATAAATATCCAGAAAATGCGCCACTTCAAAATAAAAGTCCAGGATGCTCTCCCGAACCGGAAGTTTCACGTCCTCCTGCTCCTCCAGATAATCAGACATCGTACTGTGAAGCCGCATCAATGCATTCACAAAATCGTCAATCTCCTCCACCAGCCGATATCCCTCGCACTCCCGTTTCAAAGCCAATAATTCCTGATTACATTTGTCCAGACGGTACTGCAGCTTCTTTCCGTATTCCTCCCGCAGCAGAATAGATTTCTTACCACGGCCTCCCACGGTGGATATATTGTTTGTCGCGTCCGCTACCGACATGCCTGTCATATCGAATGTCATTTGTCCTAAAACCGCATTCTTTCTGGATTTTTTCTCCATTTCCGACATGATTGTCTGCTGGATTTCACGCTTTAATTCCAGAAAGCGCTCCTTCAAAAGCGACGCGCTGTACATCTCCCTGCCGCGCTCCAGCAGATTATGTGCCTCGTCGATGAGAAAGAGATAATTTCCCTGAGAACCGTCCCCGAAGAAACGCTTTAAATAGACATGCGGGTCGAATAAATAATTATAATCTCCTATGATTCCATCCGCAAACAGACTCATATCCAGACAAAATTCAAAGGGGCATACCTGATACTGTATGGCGTACTGCTCGATGACGTCTCTGCTGAAGCGCTCCCTGGAGGTGAGCAGTTCATACACCGCCTCATTAATACGGTCAAAATGTCCTCTGGCATAGGGACAATATTCGGGATTACATTCCGTCCGCTCCATAAAACAGATCTTCTCCTTTGCGGTGAGAATGACGCTCTTAAAGCGCAGCCCCCTCTGACGCAGAAGTTCCAGCGTATCGTCCGCCACCGTGCGGGTGATGGTCTTGGCGGTGAGATAAAAGAGCTTATCCCCCATGGATTTCCCCATCGCCTTGACTGCCGGAAACAGCACAGATATGGTTTTGCCCACACCCGTGGGCGCCTCCAGAAAAAGCTTCCTTTTGTGATAGATCGTCCGATAGACATACGCCGCCAGCTCCCGCTGTCCCTCCCTGTAGGAAAACGGAAATTCCATCTGCTCTATCGAGTGTTGGCGGATCTGCCTCCACTCCCAGGTATAATCCGCCCACTTCCGATATTCCGCGATCAAACCCATAAACCAGCGTTCGAGCTGTCCAAAGGTATAATCCTCATAAAAGTAACGGATATCCTCCGTGGCGATATTACAGTAAGTCATACGGACGCGGATCTCCTCCAGCCCCTTTTGCAGACTGTAGATATAGGCATAGCATTTAGCCTGCGCCACATGCACTGCCACCGGCTCCTTCATATGGTTCAGCTCCCGATAGGTGCCTTTGATCTCATCCACGCACACACCCTGGGCATTCTCTATGATTCCGTCAGCCCGTCCCTCCACGATCAGCGTATATCGCTCCGTGGGGAAGGTATAACGCAGCGATACCTCCGCCTGATAATCCGCCCCCATCCTTCGCTGTATCATGCGGTGAATGCGGCTGCCCTCCTGCATGGCATTCTCCGGCGCCGTCCGATGTCTGTTGTCAATATCGCCCTGACGCATGATAAACTCCACCAGACCGCGCACGGAAATGCGCACCTCCCCGGGTGATTCCTCCTGGTGCGTATTCTCATTGTCCGCTCTCTTCAATTCTAACTGTGTCTGCTCCACGTCTGTTCCCTCCAAAATTATACTACTCCATTGGAATCCACGCGTCAAACACTATCAGAGCTTTGAAACTCTGCCATATACTCCCGGAAACGCAGGGGCAGCATTCCGGTCTGGAGCTTTTCGTTTCGCCGCCCGTCGATGGCAATACTCTTGCAGAAATGCCTGAATAATGCCTGATATCTGCTCTCCTCCGCCGAATACCTTGCGAAAATCGCCTCATTCTTCAGCGCCTTTGCTTCTGATGCCTCTCCCTCTGATGCCTCCAATGTCTCCTTCTCCGGCATCCCGCCCCTCATCACAAACCACTGCTCTCCGGCCGGATGCACGCCAAACCAGTCCCGCTCCACATCATGGAGAATGAAATCCTCCTCCGGAAATCGGTCTGCAAAATGCGGCATGAGAAAGGTCAAAAGATTATTTCTCGGGGCGATTCTGGAATACATAACGCCATTTTCCAGCTCGGCAAACCTCACAAATTCCTGCAGATGGCAGCCCTCCCTGCCCGCATTGGTGGCGAGCCGAAAGGTCTTGTGAATATATTCGTCCGTCAAATTGTCAAAAAGCTGTCCAAATCCATAACCGCCGTCCAATCCTGCCGCCACGGTCCGATAGACCGCATGTGCCTTCTCCATATCCGGCGCAGCCAGCGCCAGACACAGAGATTCATAATCTTTATCTCCAAACCGCCTTTTCAATGTGCGGATGACTTTCTCAGCCCTCCCGCAGTCTGTTTCCACCGCTATCTCAGCAGAAAAGAGCCACGCCTCATCCTCCAGCGCAAGGCGCACCTCATCGCGGGCGCGGTGTTCCTCATAAACCCGATAAATTGCGGTAAACACACCCTCCAGTGTGTCCTCACACCGATAGATATACATAGAGTATCCCCCATCCTACAATTGCCCCACCGCCGCCTGCCGCTGCTCCTCGGGCGTCACCGGTCTGTCGAACACTCCGTCATCAAACAGCGACATCTGGCGATAACTCATTCCATCACTGCCAAAACGGATGCGTTCCTGCTCGCTTGTGAGATTGCGGACAATATAATCCTCCTCCAGCCTGGTGGGATACATCATGCGTCCGCTGCAGGTGATAAAATAAAGCGCCCGCTTCAACACTACCCCAAGCTTCTTTAAATCCGCAAAGGTCAGATTGCAGCTGCGCCTTGCCGCCACGATGCGCCTTGCACTCTTGACCCCCACCCCCGGAATCCGCAGCAGCTTCTCATAGGGAGCCCTGTTAATCTCTATGGGGAACTCTTCCAGATGCCGCACCGCCCAATCCTCCTTAGGATCCAGCATCACATTGAAAAACGGTCTTTTCTCGTCCAGAAGCTCCTGCGCCTGAAATCCATAGAACCTAAGCAGCCAGTCCGCCTGATACAGTCTGTGTTCCCGGAGCAGCGGCGGCCCGCCGGGCAGGGTCGGAAGGCTCTTGTCCTCATTCACCTGGACATAAGCCGAATAGAATACGCGCTTTAATGCAAATTTCTGATACAGATTCTCCGCCACATTCAGGATTTGATAATCGTTTTCCGGCGTTGCGCCTATGATCATCTGAGTGGATTGACCGCCCCCCACAAAACGCGGCGCATGGCGGTAGAGCGCAAGCTCATTGCGATTCTCCGTAATAGCGTTCTGAATCTGCCGCATGGGCGTCAGGATATTTCTGCGGTGTTTGTTGGGCGCAAGCCTGCGCAGACCTTCCGCAGTCGGCAGCTCCAGATTGACGCTCATCCTGTCCACCAGAAATCCAGTTCGCCGTATCAGCTCCGCATCTGCACCGGGAATCGCCTTCACATGCACATAGCCGTTAAAACGGTACCTGGTTCGGAGCAGATACACCGTGCGGCAAATCTGCTCCATGGTAAAATCAGGGCTGCCGATAATGCCGGAGCTCAGAAACAAACCTTCTATATAATTGCGCCGATAAAATTCGATGGTGAGCGTACAGATTTCCTCCGGGGTAAAGGTGGCTCTGGGCACATCGTTGGAACGGCGGTTCAGGCAGTATTTACAGTCGTAGATACACTCGTTGGTCATCAGTATTTTCAGCAGGGAGATGCAGCGCCCGTCACTGGAAAAGCTGTGGCAGATTCCCGCTGCAATACAGTTGCCCATCGCCTTTGCCCGCCCCGAAGAGCTCCCGCCTTTGCCGGACGTCCCGCAGTCCGCTCCGCCCAGCTTATCCCACGGCCTGTCGCTTCCGCCCCGATCCACGCCGCTGGAGGTACAGGAGACATCATATTTGGCGGCATCCGTCAAAATTCCCAGTTTATCCATGAGCGAACTGTCCTGCCCTGACATCATGTATTCCACGATAGTACCTCCCTTCCGCCCGTACCTTTGATATCAGCTACGAACATTTGTTTGGTTCTATATTAGCACATATGTTCTGGTGGCGCAAGACTTTTTCAAAAATTTATATTTTACCAGCCATGGGCAATATCCCGATCCAGAGTGTTATCAATGGATTCAGCATGTCATGATAAGCGTCCCCACTACCATGAGCAAAAGTCCGAGCAACGCTTTCCTGCTCAATTTTTCCTTAAACACGAGATAGGAAAATACCACCGTCACCACAATGCTTAGTTTGTCAATGGGCACTACCACGCTCACAATGCCGTTCTGTATGGCGTAATAATAGCACAGCCACGACGCTCCCGTTGCGATGCCGGAGAAAATTATATAAATCAACTCTTTTGGACTTATGGATTTTATCTGTATCTGCTTTCCCCTGACAAACACGATAAACCATGCGGCGATGAGTACGACTCCCGTGCGGATCGCCGTTCCGAGATTGGATTCCACCGCTGTGATGCCGATTTTGGCAAGAATCGAGGTGAGCGCCGCAAAAAGAGCGGAAAGGACTGCGTAGAGCATCCATTTTTGACTGCTTTCTGTCCCGTCAGCCTGTTTTTCCTGCTTCTTCTCTATCATTAAAAAAATTCCAACGGCGAGGAGGACGGTGCCTGTCAATCTGGCTGCCAGATGCTGCGTCTCGTCAAATAAGATAATAGCAAGCAGCACGGAGAGGATCGTGCTGGATTTGTCAATTGGAACGACTTTATTGACGTCACCCATGGACAACGCCTTAAAATAGCATATCCACGACGCCCCTGTGGCAAGACCGGAGAGACCCAAAAACAAAAGCGATCCCGGGGCAATTGCTGTGATGGTTCCGAACGAGCCGACGATAAGCACCATAATCCACGAGAAAATAAAGACCACAATCGTCCTCAATGCCATCACTACGTCAGAGTCCGTCTTTTTGATTCCGCATTTTGCAAGTATTGACGTAAGTCCCGCAAAAAAAGCTGATAAAAATGCCATAGCAAGCCACATCACTGCCGGCTGACCTCCTCTTCCTCTTCCGCCGCAGGCACATTTTTCTGATGAAACAGCCAGGGAAACCACCGCTCCACCCGGCTTCTGGGCAGAAGGTAGTTCACCAGCAAGGCCAGCAGCACGCCCACTCCCGTGTCGATCATACGCCAAAACGCATATTCCGTACTATGTGCAGGCGTGTTGAACAAAATGATACAGAGCACTACTCCGCCCGGCTGCACTCCGCCCGGCCAATGGCAGATTACACATGCTGCCACCAGAATAATGATCCCCGCAAATACCAGAGGGAGGCGCAGCCAATAATTTCCCTCGGGAAAGAACAGGTGTTCCAGCCAGTAAAGCGCAAGACCGATCACACCGCCGATGATAGTGCCGAAAAACCGATTGCCGCCGCTGCGGCGCGACTCTTCCATGTCCGCACCCATACCGAAAATTGCCCCGATACAGGCAAAGGTTGGATTATGGTCAGGGATAAATGCATAAAAAAGCGCGACAAGCATGGCTGCCAAGGCTGTCTTAAGACTCCGAAGTCCAAGACCCGGGATCGGAGCGTGTACGGGATTATGCTCATTCATGGGAAACTCTCCTTTTTTCTCTATCCATTATATTCACAAATCTCCCATATTTCAAGTAACAGTTCCGCTGTCTGCACACAAGTGTATCTACTATTTTTACCTTACTTGTGTCAGCGCTCCCATATCCATCTCATACACCCTGTCGCAGAGCAGATTGATGTCCTCCCGGTTATGACTGATGATGAGGATGAGTTTTCCCTCCTCCCTCAGTCCAAGCAGGAGCTTTCGTATCTCCTCCACGCCGTGATTGTCCAGCCCGTTCATGGGTTCGTCAAGGATAATCAGATCAGGGTTCTCCATGATAGCCTGTGCGATACCCAGCCGCTGGCGCATCCCCAGAGAATATTTCCCAACCCATTTCTTATCGTCAGGGTCAAGACCAACCATGGTGATACACTCCCTGATGCGCTCCTTTCCAACCACATTTCGGATGGAGGCAAGATATCTCAAATTCCGAAATCCGGATTCTCTGGGCAAAAAGCCCGGTGTCTCGATGACGAAGCCGATATCCTCAACAAATTCCACGTCTCGCCCGACCTGTTTTTCCCCGACCCATATCTCGCCCTCCGTGACAGGCATAAACCCGCACAGACACTTGACAAACACAGTCTTCCCGGAACCGTTCCTTCCCACGATCCCATAAATCCCCCGCTCCGGTATCTCCAGACTGATGTCCTTCAATATCGTCTGATCCCCTATTGTCTTAGAGACATTTTTAAAGATAATCCTTCTATCATTCATTTTTTCAGTCCCCATTTCTTTATACTTATGGACGATTTCGCTCGTCAGTATTGTTCCCTGCCCCAGGCAGATCACAATGAAAAGCGTGATTGTCACCGCAAAGAACACCACCGCATATTTCAAAGATACGCCATAGGACAAATTGTTCCCTGACATCGCCTTCAATTGTGCCAACGTCACCGGCGAAAAAAGATATGCCTTGGGCGTCCATGAATTGTAGATCATTACATCCAGAAAGACAAAAAAGGATGCCACCAATATCCCTGTCATCCTTTTTGTGATGTAATTGAACAAATAGACCACCAACCCCATCCATGCGACACACGCCCACTCAAGCAGGAAGCTGATCGCAGTGGCCTCCGCCGGCGAAAATACGCCGACAATATAAGCATACACCGTAAACGGGACGCCATACTGATTCCCTGCGTTCGTCCTTGCAAGCGTCACCCAGATGATTCCCCAATCGCCACTAAACTTGGTCCATGGAAGCAGGCTGATAACGCTAAGCACCCATAGAAACCCCACAAACAAAAACGAAGATGCCAGAATATACAGTACATTACCCAACTGCCAGGAAAAGCTCCCGGAACGCTGAACAATATAGTAATGAGCCGTCCCCTCAAAGGGTGCTGTGCTAAACAAAAAGACTGCACTCACCATAAAAACCATCTGGCAGATGTAATCATTCATCAGATGCGGGAAAGCCCACGGACTCACTTGCTCTTGAGCTGCCTGCGCCAGATCTGCCACCGGCTCCAGATAGGAATAGATAAACACAGCAAGAATTATAAACAGGATCAGCACCCTGACTTGCTTAAGCTCCTGTTTTAGCTGAAAACAAAACACCCGAAGTCCTCTACTCATTCTCCACCCTCCTTTTCAGCTTCCGGTAAAACAGAATACCAAATCCCACAGTCAGTCCCAGCACCATGAGCGCGGAACACAAAATGGTGAGCAGATCCGTACCGGCAGAACTCCTACCCTGCAGCCATAAATCCAGCCGGAGTCCGACAGGAATCTTCAAAATCAAATAAGCCCTGCCTGTCAAAAAGGATAGTATCAAAGGAGACGACGCCGTCACATAGATATTAGGGAAATAGGACGATACCAGCAAAGCTGCCGTTGCCCAGAACCCTCCGGTCAAAAACAAAAGGAAGATAACCGCTGTAAAGTAGCAGGCTGCATTACCCTGCAGCAATAACTCATAAAAAGGAAAGGCTTCTGTCTCCGGCAATCTGACCCGATGAAACAACGGAACAAAAGAATTTGCCAAGAGGATAAAGGCAATCCCGCCTGCCGATACCGAGAGACCTCCCGAGAGGAACGTCGTAAGTACCTTGGACATGCAGTATTTCTTCTTCCCTGCTTTCATAAGCAGCACCTTAAGCATATTCGTATTGTATTCTTCGCAATAGCTTACCGCATAGGGAACCGCCGCCAGCATCGGAACCACATAGATACCATAAAAGCCGCCAAATATAAAAGAATTGCACCAATAATAGTATACATCCACCGTCTCAGGAGATGTCCACATAAATGGTATCTGATTCCAGGTGTCCAGACAGATACACAACATTACGCCAACCGGTACAAGGAAAAATCTCACCGTCAGACTCCTCTTAAATTCGGCGCAAAACAGACGGGGCAATGCCCTTTTATTCTCCATAGGACAGATTACCTCCCGTTATCGCATTGATCCGCTCCACACTGCTGTTTCCCGAAGGCGAATCTATCTGCACACACCAATAAGGCGCCAACTGATACTGTTCCTTCTCTTTCCAGTCTGGTACAACGACATACTCCAGCCAGATCCGGGAGATGGTAACCTGTGAGTCCAATAGGGTATTCACATAAATTTCCTTTACCGTTTCCAATGCTGCCTCCGCAGAGATAATCGTCTGCGCCTCCGCTCCCGGACTGGCGTCAAAAAGCACACCTCTGCCAGCTATATAGCGAATCCCATCCTTATCAAACAGCATGGTGATCCTGATTTCAGCTGTCCAAAAGGTTTCCACCGCAATGGATATGCCCGGCTCATTGACGCCGCTGTAGATTGGCAGACCATCCTTCGTCAGTTCATACTCCATATAATAGATCTCATCTGCGTCCGACCAGTCATCAACTGCAGCTGCTTTCCCTCTCTGTGCATCCTCCTGATATCCTTTCGTCTGCCGATATTTCTCCTCCAGCTCTGTCAGTTTTTCCGGGCTCAGAGCATAGGCAGCAAGAACCTCCGAATCCTGTCCGGTCAGCTCTTTTATCTTTTCCTTTCCCATCTGAATGGCTTCCTCTGCAGTTAAGAAGGACAAATCCGATAGTTCTTCCTCCCGGAAAGAACAACTGCCGGCATCATAATATGCGGATTCCACCAAATATACGACGTACTCGTCTCTCTCCTCGTCCTTCGCATAGGTAAAATTACCCTCAGGATCCGCACGAAAGGATCCGCCTTCTTTCGTTTGTGCAAAATAACTCCCCGTCCATGCCGGGTGATCCGTTACAGCTGCTTCCGACAATCCGAAAAAAACATCTAAATCTTCTCTCGGAAACGCTTTCCTTGTCAACGCATACACGCTATATGCCTGCTCTTTCGGCAAAATGACCTCCGCATCAATGACCTGCATCGCCTCTGTGCCGCTTCCCGCCTCAGTGCTCTTCGAGGGCTCTGCTGCCGTACCGGAACAGCCGGTCATCAGAATACCAGCAGACATAAGCACAGACAACTCGAACATCTTTTTTGCAATGCTCTTTTTCATAAATTTTCCCTCCATCTAATTAACAATATTTTGTTTTTACGGTTCTGTGAAATCAATAGCAGTTTACATTATCTCGATTTTTGCCTCAATTTCAACCCGCCTTGCATGAAACGACATTTTTTATTCTTTTTTGGTCATTTTACAAAGATTCGTCTCACTTTTTGCGTTCGCAGGGTCTTCTATCCCAAAATCCGCAAAAAAATGTCTTTTCATGCAAATCCTTTGTATCCCCATGCCCTTTATTGTATAATGTATAGGGATTTAAACGTAACAAATGAAAAGAGGTACGAAAATGCGAATACTCGTCTGTGATGATGATGCGCTGATCGTTGAACAGCTTCAGAAATATATAAAGGATTTTTTTGAAGACATCAGTATGAAATGTCCGAAGCTTTCCTGCTTTTCTGATGGGGAATCTCTGTTGGCAGACAAAGGGGAAAAAGACATTCTGTTTCTTGACGTGGAAATGCCCGGAATGAATGGTATCTATGTGGGAAACGAATTGAAGAAGAGAAATGAAAATATCATTATTTTTATTGTGACCTCATATTCTGAATACCTTGATGATGCAATGCGTTTCCATGTGTTCCGCTATCTGTCAAAGCCATTGGATAAACAGCGTTTTTTCCGGAATATGAAGGATGCGGTTGACCTGTATAACACCATGACAATAAAAATCCCGATTGAAACAAAACGGGGGATACATACACTGCCTGCATCCTCTGTTATAGCGGTGGAAGCACAGGGCAGAAAAGTAATGGTGCATACCACTCAGTGTGATTTTGAATCTATTCACAATATGCAATATTGGCTGGAGCTCCTCCCTAAAAACCGTTTCTTCCAGACACACCGCAGTTTCATTGTCAATTTTGAACATGTCACGGATTTTGACCGTAATCTTGTCCATATGGCTGATAACCAATCTGCTTATCTGACAAAAAGGAAATACAGTCCATTTAAAGAAGCCTATCTCCTTTATTTAGAAAGCACGAGGTAAAGCAAATGACAAATGCAATCTGTTATTTTTTCAGTTTTTTTGTAGAAGCAATTATACTTTGGCAATACTCCTCAAATTTATTTCCCGCCAAACACACCCCTCAGAGAAGGCTTGCCATATTATGCAGTTTCTATTTTATCCTGTTTTGCGTGTCATTGTCTGAATCCATATGGATCAATATCATTTTATATTTTTTGTTGAATTTTATTTTCTTAGTGATGGAAGTGTATCTGAACTGGTACACGGCAGTATTCCATTCCTCTATACTGACGGCTGTTATGACAATGAGCGAATTAATTGTTTATGGAATTACCAAGCACTTTGCCCCTCACTTCCTTGATAATGGCAGGGAATTTTACCATCTTTTACTTTTTTCGGTCTTTAGTAAGCTTATATTCTTTGCTGCCATTTATATACTGATGTACCTTATGCCAAACCCAAGGAAGGATACGGGACAGCCGGACAGGTCTGTTTTTCTTCTTGTTTTCATTCCCTTAACCTCAATCTTTGTTATGTTTACTTTTATAAGTATTGGCGAATCTGTTTCCCTCCCGCCATCACTTGATTGGATGGTTGCCGTGGGCGCTGTCTTTTTGCTGACAGCGAACCTGCTCATGTTTGAAATCAATCAGTATCATCAGAAAAAAAACATGGAATTTACAGAGATACAGTTATTGCTCCAAAAAGAGTCAGATTCAGCCAAATATTATAAAATGCTGAATGTACAGAATGAAAACCAGCGCATTTTAATCCATGACATAAAAAAGCACCTGCAATCCATTGATATGCTGAATGAACAAAAAGAGTATGCCAAGATAAGCGCATATATCCAACAATTGGTACTTTCCCCAGACTTAAAAGAATCTTCCAGATTATGCGATCATGAAATGCTAAATTCTATTCTATGCCGCTATATGCAGCAATGCACGGACAGCCACATAACTTTTCATGCTGACATACGAAGCGGGACAACGGATTTTATTGCAGACAATGACCTTACTTCTCTGTTTTGCAATTTACTGGATAATGCTATAGCGGCGGCAAGTATTATCCCTGACTCTTTTATCGAGATCAATACAAGCAAACGTGAAAAAACACCATTTATTGTGATAACGGTTATCAATTCTTGCAGGAAAGATCCTTTTCTCTGCAAGGACAGGCAGCTAACCGCCGATGAAACCGGACATGGCTTTGGGTTAAAAAGCATTCATAAAGTGGTAGACAAATATCATGGCAATTTGCAGATGTACTATAGTAGCAATGCATTTGCTTTCCATACTATCATTACCTTAAAACAGCAGTACACTGCGAACTAATGCAGTTCCCATTGCGACAACTGCGGATTTCATTGCCTGTGAATTCTACAAATCAAGGGAAAAGAAGAACGGAAATTCAAGTCCTGTTTTTGATTTTTTCACGATACGGCAAAGGTTGGACATTATATTCACAAATCTCCCATATTTCAAGTAACAGTTCCGCTGTCTGCACACAAGATGCTTTTGCCAAACGACAGAATATGCTATACTGATACAGGAAGCTGATGGATACGAGGAGGAATGCGGGATGTCCAGCATAAAAATACGTTTAAAGACACTTGACTGCGAAAAATGCCATGCCCGTTTTGAGGACGGAAATGTAATTTGCCGTTTTGGAGAAATAGAAAAATATTATTGCAAAAGCTGCGCGAATATTATCGAAAATATCACTCAACATCTGTATATACCGGATGATGACCCGCATAATTCTTCAAGGACTCGGATTGATTATATCGTGGAGAAGGATGAGGGCAGGCTGCGTCTTGATTCCGCTTTGGAAATGCTGGAGGACGGTATCTATGAGGTAAAACGGATCGGCATGCGTCTGGCGCTCAACGCCGCAGCCGATGGGAACACCTCCGTAGATGAGTTTATGAGCAGCGAGGGCAACTACCTTTTTGTAAAACATAACACTTGTTTTTTATTATTTCTGCATCCTGCGCATTTTATGAAACACGCTGTGAAGCGGGCCGATTTCTACGACCCTCAGACAGAGTACTACTTTATCCGAAAATATTTCCGACATCGGCCGTGGTTTGGCGAGGCTTACTGGCTTTATAACAGTCAGGACAGACTCGTGGGAATCGGCAATGTCCGGGAGGCTGACTTTACGCCTCCCTTTGCGGACAATCGCCTCCGTATTGCAAGGACAATCCCTTTCAAGAAGCAGGACAAAGCCGACATGCAGGTTAAACCGGACATGCAGAACGAAGCAAGTAAGCGGCCTAAACCGGACATGCAGGTTAAACCGGAAAATCTGGTCGAAGTAAAGGAACTGAAGGAGCGGGAGATACCGAGGGAGCAGGACACGCCGGCTAACAGCGAAGACGCCTCCCCCAGGCAGCACGGCAGTCAGGTGTTTAACGGACTTTCTCCCAAAATCATGCTGGATTATTGCGAGGAGCGGATACAGGGGCAGGGAATCTGGCTGAAGCGGGCTGTGTATCAGATTTACCGATATATGGAGTGTGTGCAGCAGGGCAGGGACTTTCATGCGGAAAACTGGATCCTGACGGCTCCCAGCGGCTCGGGAAAAACGGAGTTTTACAGGACGATCAAGGCTTTGTTTGCCCTCTACAAGATTCCGATTCCGGTAGTTTGCATTGATTTAAGCCAGATTACGGAAACCGGCTATAAGGGGGACAATGTCATAACAATCCCCCGGAGGATCCTTTCCGCAAAACCGGACTCAAAGGGCATTGCCATCTGCTTTCTTGACGAGGCGGACAAAAAGTGTATCCCCAGCTACTCCTCCAACAACACAGACGTCAATGCGGCCGTTCAGGCTAATCTCCTCACCCTGCTCGAGGGCTGCGAAATGAAAGTGGAAGTGGACGATACGGAGGAGGATTTTGACTCAAACCACACCATGTTCGTGTTAATGGGCGCCTTCCAGAGTATCAGGCAGCAGAAACAAAAGAAACAGCTTCCAGGTTTCATGGGATTTGACAGCGAGCCTAAAAATGCCGGCCAAAAAGACGACATTGACCGGGTGGATGACTGCTTTTATGAAGACCTGTCTCTGCAGGATATGATAGATTTTGGCATGAGCGAGGAGCTTGCCGGGCGTCTGGTACAGGTTGTGAATTTTCACAGGCTGTCCGACGACGCCATGCTGCAGCTCATCCGCTATAAGACACAGGAAATATCCAAGGATATGGGCATCACCATCCAAATGACAGAGGAAGCTGAAAATGCTTTTCTGGACATCTCTTTCGGCAGCCTCGGAATACGACGCCCCATGAACATGATAAAGGAACTGGTGCAGAATACGGTTGCGGACATTTTCTTTGAGGGAAAATTTGACATAGACCATGACAGAGTCATCATTGATTCCACAGACAGCGCACATATCGAGCAGGCGTCCTAAGGAGAATGGGCTGAGCAAGCCCCCTCTCCCTGAGGATTTACAAAAGAGAAACCGCCTTTATATAGGAAGAAATCAGATCTGCCGTCTCCTCCACGCCTATGGAGCTGTCAACACACAGCTCATAGCTGTGGGAATCACCCCACTTTTTATTGGTTATGCTCTCATAATAGGAGCTTCGGGCCGCGTCGGAGCGCTCAATGCTCTTCACCGCCTGTTCCTGACTATCCCCATACATCTCCATTACCATCCGGGTGCGATATGTCTTTGGCGCCGTGATAAAAATACGCACGATATTTTTATGATTTCTCAAAACATAATCCGCCGAGCGGCCTACAATGACGCAGGAACCTGCATCCGCAAGCTTACGGATTGCCTGAGCCTGAGCCGTGATGGCATCCTGCACCACATTTGAGCTTAAATACAACTCACGCATCACCGCATTGTCATCGGAATTCAGATTGGAGATAAATTCTTCCGCCAGTCCGCTCTCATGTGCGGCAATTGCAATCATTTCCTTATAATAGCAGGGGATTCCCAGCTTCACTGCCACCAATTGTCCAATCCGCTTTCCGGCTGAGCCATGCTCACGGGATATGGTAACCACAACCCCCTCCTTTGTGGGATACTCGGGCAAAGCGCTCTCTTTGACCTCGCTCTCATCCGCCTGACTCAATTCTTTCCAAAGCTTTAACATAACACCTGTTGTTATTGCGATGGCCAGAACATCCGCTGCCGGAGCCGCCCAGAAAATACCGGTAACACCCATAAAGGTCGGAACGATGAGGGAAAGCACGATCAAAAACACATCCCGGAGCACGGAGAGCGGAGCCGCTGCTTTGGCGTGGCCGATGGACTGCAGGAAAATCGCGCAGACCTTCTGGACACAGGTAAATAGGATTAATGAGAGGTAAATCCGCAGACATCCCACCGCAAACTGCGTATATAGCTCTCCGTCCGCGCCAAACATGCGGATAAATACCCGAGGAATCGCCTCAAACAGCACCGTGCAGACCAGACAGACCACTGCCGTCCATGTGACAACCAGCTTCAGCAGCTCCTTCACGCGCTTATATTTCCCCGCACCGTAATTATAACCCACGATGGGCTGCGCACCGGCGGCAATACCGATGGCGATATTCAGCACAATCTGGAATAATTTCATGATGACAACAAAAGCCGCAAGCGGGATATCCGCACCGTATTCCGACACGGCGCCATAGCGCACCAACAGGATATTGTTGATCACCGTAATGACAACTATGGATAACTGCGTCAGGAGACTGGATGTGCCAAGAGCCATGATTGTCTTTAGCTGTGACATCTCCAGACGGAAGCTGTCCGCATTAATATGGAAGGTTTTACTCCTGAACAGATATGCCGCACAAATCAAGAAGCTCACAAACTGTCCCAGAATGGTGGCATACGCCGCGCCCTTTATTCCCATATCCAGGACAAAAATAGCCACCGGGTCTCCAATAATATTGATGACAGCGCCCACCAGCATCGCTCCCATCGCATAACGGGGGCTTCCATCCGCACGGATAATGGATGCCAGCGTATTCTGCACCATCGCAAGCGGCATCATTGCATAAATGATAAACCCATAGTCGTGTGCCATGACAAGATTTGCATCCGTTGCGCCAATCAGCCGCAATAATCCGTCGCCGCAAAGATAACTGACAGCGATAATGACCACGCCGGATAAAAAGGAGCACAAAATGGCATTTCCCACTCCACTGTGAATCTTTTCAGTCTCATTTCGTCCCAGCGACACGCTCAAATGCGCCGCCGCGCCATCTCCAAAAAACAGAGACATTCCCCATCCCACAACAGTAATTGGAAAAATAACACCCGTTGCGGCATTGCCGAGATAACCGATGCCATTGCCGACGAAAATCTGATCCACAATGTTGTACAGACATGAAATAATAAGCGAAAAAATGCAGGGAATCGCGAACTGCCCCAACAGTTTTCCCACCTTCTCCGTACCAAAATATTGATTGTTTTCCATAAATCCTCCTCATTTTTTCACAAAAAAAGACACCTGCAGCGTTCGTACCGTAATCAGATTTACGCGCGGCGCGCCACATGTGTCGTTAATTGTGTGAATTTAGTTTACGGATATTATTTTATCTCCCGAATTTTTTAAAATCAACAGACAATTTCCACAATTTTCCCGGAGACAGCTCTTGTGAATATTGACCTGCGGGCTATTCAGGACTTTCTATTGATTCATCACCTTTACCTCCCAGTCTTTCGTACAACCCATACCAGCATAATCCCAAACCAGAGGATCATGCTCTCGCTCATCAGCCCGTTGGTAAAACCAATCCGAAAAGGCACATCGGGCATGGCGGACTTCACCAGCCACAGAATACCATAAATAACCAGCACATTCGTAAATGCCATTCCCTTCGGAAATACCGTTTTGTCGGAAACCTGCAGATAAAACCAATATAAAAAAGGCGGGAGCATAAATGCCTCACTCAATGCCACAACCCACGATAACTGTGAAAAAAGAGCTCCCGCAGCAGACAGTGCCGCGGCTTCATAGCCATTGCTGTTAAGCCACGAAAATACATATAGGATCATAACATAGAATAAATGGAGGCACAGCCAGGGAGTCAGTCCGAACGCTGTCAGATAGTGGTATATTTTCTTATGCTTCTCCTGTTTCACAAACCTGACAGTTGCAAACAGCGCAATCCCATACAGCAAAATCGCAGGAAAAGCCACAAGCATGGCCAGGGAATTCCTCCATGCCGGAATCTGTGCCACGCCCTCAGTAAGCCAATAAATATCCCCATGATAAGTAGTACTGCCATACATCATCAGCCAGTCGCCGCTGCCCATAAAAACGCAGCCAAGCATACCGCAGAGCAGCGCTAAAACCATTTTTCTCCTGTCACCTGCCGTCATGATAGTCACCCCGCATTTCCACTTTTTTAGCAATGCAAGTTAGTTTGTGCTAACTTAATATAAAGTATAGCAGCCGGTTTCTCTTTTGTCAATTATGGAAGGAAATTCATGCAAAAAACTATTGCAAATTCCCAGAAAAAGCGGTTAAATAATAGGTAGGGCAAAGAGGGAAAAACTGCCGTCTCCGCCCAAAATCGATATCAGGAAAGCAGGATTTTTTATGTCAAAATTAGTGATTCCCAAGGGCTATCAGTCCGAGCTCAATCTGTACGAGACACAGATTGCCATCAAGACCGTAAAGGATTTCTTTCAGTCCCTGCTGGCGGAACGTCTGCATCTTCTGCGGGTATCCGCACCTCTCTTTGTAGACCCTGCATCGGGGTTAAATGACAATTTAAACGGTGTGGAACGCCCTGTCAGCTTCGACATCGGCGAGCAGGAGGGCGCTGAGGGTGAGATTGTTCAGTCTCTCGCCAAATGGAAACGCTATGCACTGAAAAAATATGGATTTTCTGTGGGAGAGGGGCTCTACACGGACATGAGCGCCATCCGCAGGGATGAGGTGACCGACAATATCCATTCCATCTATGTGGATCAGTGGGACTGGGAAAAAATCATTTCCAGAGAAGAGCGCAATCTGGACACCCTGAAGGAGACTGTCCGCATCGTATACAAGGTACTGCGCAAGACTGAAAAATATATGTCCATTCATTACGACTACATAAATGAAATTCTTCCTCCCGATATTTTCTTTGTGACTACAGGGGAACTGGAGGAAATGTTCCCGGACTACACGCCCAGGGAACGCGAATACTATATTGCCAAAGCGAAGGGCGCCGTATGTGTGATGCAGATTGGCGACAAGCTGGAAAACGGCGAGCCCCACGACGGACGCGCGCCGGACTATGACGACTGGGCGCTGAATGCCGACATCATCGTGTATTATCCCGTTCTGGATATCGCGCTGGAGCTCTCCAGCATGGGTATCCGCGTGGACAAAAAAGCAATGCAGGAACAATTGGAGAAGGCAGGCTGCCCCGAGCGGGCAAAGCTCCCCTTCCATCAGGCAATCCTCAACGAGGAGCTCCCCTTTACCATCGGCGGCGGCATCGGTCAGTCCCGCATCTGCATGTTCTTCCTGCGCAAAGCGCATATTGGAGAAGTACAATGTTCCCTGTGGCCTGACAAGGTCATGGAGGAGGCAAAAGCAAAAGGTCTGCAGCTTTTATAAGCTACAGACCTTTTGTGCGTTCATCATCCTTATCGCACCTGATACAACATAAACTTGGCGTTTTCGTATGTTAATTCATAATTTAACTCGTCCATATATGCTCCGAGCAGCTTCAATTTCCTGTCCGCATCCATCTTCGCCGCTGCTTTTTCCCCCACACCATTTTCCAGAACCGCTCCGATGCCGCCCTGCAGGTAAAGACCGGTATTCCGCTCCAAAAGCACCACAGGGCACGACCTGCCGCCCTGCGCAAGCTCCTCCACAAGCTCCTCCATATCCCGCTCCATCACCTCATACTGATATGAAGCCAGATCGCTCCATGGATTAAAGGCCGACGGCATCTGCAAATAATAGGACAGCGCCGGAATCTGTCCATATAAAATCACTTCCTGCCCTTTTAAATCCTGCTCATTTACGTATGCGCTGAGCCCGCTCATCCACTCCGCCCGCTCCGGGCTCATCTTCACGCCCGCCAATACCTCATTGTTTTCAATAACATCTGTTATATCTCTTGCCCCCGTGGCCTCGGCAAATACAAATTCCACGCCAAACACTCCCGTCTGAAACAAAAACATCGCCAAAAATGCCGTCAGTATCGCCTTAGCAGGGAAACTCCCCACCCAGGTAAAATACCATTCCTTCGCATACTGCAGAAATCTCTGGCAATTCCACAGCGTATAGGGCGCCGCCACAAATAAATTATTCAAACTCGGGTACACGCCATTATTGCTGCCCAGAGAAGTGAGCAATACCACCAGCAGCACCATACCGCTTATAAGCCGCTCCTCCAGCGGGCTCTCCGGATGAAAAATACGGATGAGCGCGATGCCCATCGTCAGCATCAGAAACAGAATCCCTGGTCTGAGTATCGAGCCATACGCATAGAATTCCAGCGAGCAGAAGCCCCTGTAATAGAGCCATGCCAGCATCAGCACCGCCAGCCCGCACGCTCCCGCTTTGGCGAGCCGCCATACCAACCGACTGCCGGCGTCCTCCGGACATTTCGCCCCACACAGGCGCAAAATCCCCTTCACCGCGGCAAAACCCGCCATTCCCACCAAGACGATCACAAAAATGCGCCCCGCCCAGTAAAGGTTTTCCCGATAGGGGGCAATAAGTCCGGTCAACATGGATGTCGGCTTATAATCCGTGGCGTCCTCCGTCATGGCAAACAACCGCATAATACCATTCACATACGCGTCCAGCCCATAACGGATGTGCAGATATCCCAATCCCACCGCCAGCGCCGCCAGATAACCGCCCAGACAAAAGAGCGTATATTTTACTGCCAGAGCGATGCCGCTCCCCTCCTGCCGCTTCCGCGCCGCCAGAAACGCGTACACCCACACCGCCACGATCATGGCCGCCTCCGGCAGATTAGAAAAACGCACCAGCACATTCATTCCCAGACAGACGCCCGCCGCAGCAAGGCACCACATCCGTTTCTCCGTCAATCCGATATAAAGCAGGATCACACATGCCAGAAAGAATACATACGTCAGATAATTATAAAGGGACACGGTAGGACACCAGCACAGACTGAGCGCCGCCAGCTCCCCCACGAAAGTAATCCCCCGGGAAATCCCCAGCTTTCCCGTGCAAAAAAAATATCCCGCTATCGCCAAAGCGCTGACAAACATACCGGTGTAGAGATTCATCCCCGCCAGCCCTCCGGCTCCCGGCAGCATGGTCAAAAGATGCCCTGCCGCGTTGGCAAGATAAGTGGAAAAAAGCCACATGGAATCCATATGCTCCAGACCCATATAGGCAAAATTCGCACAACTGTAACCCGTATCCCACAAATCCAGTCCACAGTATATATGCCGCAGGGGATACCAGAACAAAATCACGACTAACAGGGATTCCCACCAAACTTTCTTTTTCATGAAATATCCGAGCCTCCCTTTTCCACAAACATCTGATCCAGACGCCCCAGCTCCGCCTTCCAGTTTTGCCAGCACTTCAGCCCGGAGAGCAGCCTGTCAAACATTTTCATCAGCTTACTGCGCATCCATTCAAAAATAACACCTGTTACAAGCATGCAGAGCACCGCCGCCAAAAGCTTTAGCAGCAGCTCCGGCACACTCTGTATCTCCCCTGCCCCAAACCAGCCCGGCCATTCATAGCGCAGCGCAATATTCTCATGAAGCAGATACACTCCCAGCACATAGGGACCGGCCTGTGCCGCCGCACGCCCCCAAACGCCCTCGCCCTTTCCCAGCAGGAACCACCCGAACAATCCCACTGCCGCCAGAAACACAAATACATGATTGTATTCCAGACTGATTTTTAAAATCAGCCCCAGACTGCCCGTGCGCAGATAGACGGCGCGAAATGCAAAAAGCTCTGCCAGGACGGCCGCACAGCCGCCGACATAGAGAAGCATACAACGCCACCTTTTCTCCAGAAACCGAATACCAAACTTTCGGATATAAGCCGCCGACAAAAAGACACACAGATACCACAGACAGTCATAGCCCTGCCCATCCTCCTCCAATCGGAAGGGCAGAACCGACTTCAGCACACAGAACGCCAGTAAAAGAATAGTTAAGGCAAGTTTTAACTGTTCTTTTGTCATCCGCTTCACAGCCATTCCCACCAAAGGCAGCAACAGATACAAAAACACATATGCCGTCATGAACCAATAATGCCCCATGGACACCGGGAACAACAGGCTCAGGTAATAATGCGTATCCATCTCAGCCGCAGTCAGTCCGGTGAATCCCACAATCAGACCGACACCCACAGAATACATCCATATCTGTAAATACAGCTTTAACAGCCGGCTCAGCTTAAAGGAAGACTCACACAACAGATACCCGCTGATGAGCATATACAGATCCACCGCCACGATACACAATGCCTCCGGCACCCATGCGGCAGTCCCCACCGCATCCATCCGGGCGGCGCTCACATCCCCCAGCAGTTCTCCCTTTCCCAGAAAATGCAGCGCCACCACCATCATCATGGCAAGGCAGCGAAGCTCCTCCAGATTCCTTTTTCTCTCTCCCGACTTCTGCACCATATAACAAATCCCCATATTTCAGACAATTATTCAAATTCAATATATGGTTCATTGTATACTGATTTCCTTCCAACGTCAAATATTTCCGGATGCCATTGGGTCAGATAACGGGGAATACCACCAATAACTGAATAGGCAAGCACCTCCTATAAGCGCTTAATCCTGATTTACTAAATCATGATTTGGTATAGTTCTACTCACATCTGACGAAAAAACCAAGGGAATTTCCGAAAGCTGCAAAAATTTCATTTAATTTCATTTAATTTCTTGACATCCCTGCTCTAATGCATTAGACTATTAATGCGCTCTAATGCATTAGACTGCGAGATATTTATGAGCTACTTATTTTGAAAATACTGATTATCAGCCGCCTTGGGAGGTATCACATGAACACACCGAAAATATTTGAGAGCGAATATCGTTTCTGCCTGATTCTCTGGGAGCATGAACCCATCAGGAGCAAGGATCTGGTAAAGCTCTGCGAAGAACAGCTGGGCTGGAAATCCACCACTACATATACCGTCATCAAACGACTGTCCCAGCGGGGCGTGCTCCAGAACAGGGACACCATCGTCACCTCCCTCGTCTCCCGGGACGAGATACAGGAGGCCGAGATTGAGGAGCTGGTGGAAAAGAAATTCCAGGGCTCTCTCCCCGCTTTCATCGCCGCCTTCGGACGGCACAGGAAACTGTCGGACACAGAAGTGGAAGAAATCCGCAAAATTATCGAAGGATAGCATTACCGAAGGAGGCAGCGCCATGAATCCCACTATTTCAGAAATCATAAATTCAGGAATCGTAAACTCAGAACCCCTGTTAGAATCCGCATTCCTTAAATGCATAAATCTGAGCATCAGCGCAAGCTGGCTGATTCTCGCCGTACTGCTGCTCCGGCTTGCCCTCAGAAAGGCTCCCCGCTGGATTTGCTGCCTTCTGTGGATGTCCGTGGGGCTTCGTCTGCTCTGTCCCTTTTCCCTGCCAAGTTCCTTAAGCCTGATTCCCAGCGCAGAGACCATCCCTGCGGACATTATGCTGAGCGCCTCGCCCTCCATCTCAAGCGGCATCCCTGCGGTAGACGCACAGCTCAATCCCCTGATTTCCGCCTCTTTTGCACCCTCACCCGCAGACAGCGCCAACCCGCTGCAGATTATCGCTTACATCGCCGCCCGCATCTGGCTTGTCGGCATTTTCATCATGCTCCTGTATCTGGCGGGAAGCTTTATCCGCCTGCGGCTGAAAATGCGCACCGCAACGCGTCTTCGGGACAATATCCGCCAGAGCGAGTATGCGGGCTCTCCCTTTATTCTGGGCATTTTCAGACCGCAAATCTATGTGCATTATCATCTGAGCGGCGAGGAGTTTGCCCATGTGCTGGCTCACGAACAGGCGCATCTCGCCCGCAGAGACCATCTGCTCAAGCCGCTCGGCTTCCTGATTCTGTCGGTATACTGGTTTCATCCGCTGGTCTGGCTGAGCTACCTGCTGTTCTGCAGGGATATCGAGTTGGCCTGTGACGAGAAGGTCATCCGCGGTCTGGACGACGCCCGGCGCAAATCCTACTCGCTGACCCTGCTCGCCTGTGCAGGATCCAACACTGACGGTATCGGGCACCGCTCCGCCATCAGCGCCTGTCCCTTGGCCTTTGGCGAGCTCAATGTAAAAGAACGCGTCCTGCGCATCAAAAACTACCGCAGACCCGCGCCCATCCTTGTGAGCGCTGCAATTGCCGTCTGTGCCGTGACAGCCTTCTGTTTCCTGACCACCCCCGCTGCACAGAAAGACAATCTGCCCGATAACACCTCTGACGAAACGGATGAAATCAACGGCACACCTGACACGGCCAATGCACCGGATATCCCCTCCGCAGCGTCCCTGCCTGATAGTGCTTCTGCCGAAACGCCTGCTGCCGCGCCCAATATTTTGATAGCTCCCGCCAGAGGCTCCACCGCGCTCTCGCAGGAGGAAGCCGACGCTATCACCGACGCTATTTTGTCACAAAATCGGAGCGCTTATGCGCCAACCTTTTTCTCATCCGCCTGCAGCTTCGTGCTGCTGGCCAAAGCGGAAGCCTTCCCTGACCCGGAGAGCACGCGGCACGATATCTCCTATTACGGATGGGCTTATTATATGGAATATGGCGTCACCGATCAGGGGATTGAGGATATCAGCAGCAGCCATATCCCCGTGATACTCACTTTTTCTCTGGAAAATGACTACCACCGGGTGATGTCCATGTCCATGCCGGAGGCCGTCTATCGGGAATCCAACAATTTGGAGGGCTATGTTTTAAAGGATTATTGGATGCCCGGGGAGGGAGCATACTATGCTGACGACATCCGGCACAATTTCCCCGCCCATGTTCAGGAGGACGCGCTGGACTCCCAAAAATATCTGCTTTTGCAGGAGATGGAATGCTACCGACAGGCTGTGCTCACCGCAGGGCTGGACGCGGACAGCATCGACCGCATACTGGAGCAGCTGTTGGACGCCATCTCCGAGCCCTATGTCTCCTCCTCGACCATGGACTATATCAGCTACCACTGGAAGGAATACCGCAGACTCACTTACTATGGGGAATACACGCTGGACTACAGCGAAAGACACCCTGGGCAGGATCTGAAAGGACAAATCCTGCTCAGGGCGTGTGAAGACATCCGCAATGCCATATCGACCATCACCACAAATTAATCCCAGCGGCTCTCCCGCGGGCTCATGACTTTACTGCACAACCAGGTTAGAATAGCCCATCAGGCTCTCATCCACAGCCCGGGCAGCCTCCCTGCCCTCGCGGATGGCCCATACCACAAGAGACTGTCCCCGGTGCATATCGCCTGTGACAAACACCTTGTCCACACTGGTCTGATATGCGCCGGCGTCGGTTTTCACATTTGTGCGCTCGTTCAGCTCCACGCCGAAGGCCTCCGCCACATAGCTCTGTGTGCCCAGAAATCCCGCGGCGATCAGCACGATATCCGCGTCCAATACCTGTTCGCTGCCCGCTATCTCCTGCATATTCATGCGCCCGGTCTTCTCATCCTTCACCCAGCTCAGCTTCACGATTTTCACAGCCTTCAGATTGCCGTTCTTATCCTTGACAAACTCCTTCACCGTGGACTCATAGATGCGGGGGTCGTGGCCGTACAGCGCGATGGCCTCCTCCTGACCATAGTCGGTCTTGCACACCTTTGGCCACTCCGGCCAAGGATTGTTCTCCGCGCGGCTGTCGGGAGCCTTGGGCATCATCTCAATCTGCGTCACGCTCTTCGCACCGTGTCGGATGGACGTGCCCACGCAGTCATTTCCCGTGTCACCACCCCCGATGATGATCACATGCTTATCCTTGGTGTCCACATAAGCCTTATCCGCAAACTGAGAATCCAACAGGCTCTTCGTATTTGCCTTCAGAAAATCTACCGCAAAATAGATGCCCCTGGCGTCCCTGCCGGGAGCCTTGATATCTCTGGGATTGGAGGCTCCACAGGCCAGCACTACTCTGTCAAAATCGTGGAGCAGCTTATCCGCCTTGACGTCCCTGCCCACATCCGTGCCGGTCACAAAGGTCACGCCCTCCTCCTCCATAATCTTTACCTTGCGCTCCACAATCTGCTTCTCCAGCTTCATATTGGGAATGCCATACATCAGCAGGCCTCCCACCCGGTCAGAGCGCTCAAACACCGTCACCTCATGTCCCCTGTGATTGAGCTGGTCTGCCACGGCAAGCCCCGAAGGACCGCTTCCCACCACCGCCACACGCTTTCCGGTGCGCACCTTGGGCGGATTCGCCGCCGCATACCCCTCCGCATACGCATTTTCGATAATTGCATACTCATTCTCCTTGGTGGCCACCGGATCGCCATTTAAACCGCAGGTACACGCCGCCTCACACAGGGCGGGACACACCCTCGAGGTAAATTCCGGAAAATTATTGGTCTTTTTCAGTCGATTATAAGCCTGCTCCCAGTTCCCCGTATAAACCAGATCATTCCACTCCGGTACCAGATTGTGCAGCGGACACCCGCTTGCCATACCGCATATCATCATCCCCGCCTGACAGAAAGGCACACCGCACTCCATACAGCGCGCCCCCTGAAGCTGCTGCTTCTCCCGCGGCAAATGCCTGTGAAACTCATTAAAATGCTTCACCCGCTCCCCGGGAGCCTCAGCCTCGCTGACCTCCCGCTCATATTCCATAAAACCTGTAGGTTTACCCATTCTCATATCCTCCTGTTACGTATTAATTCTGGGAAGAATGCTCTGCATTCTTCCAGAAAGTTAGATATTCTTAGACTGCGTACTTTGCAGTCTTAGAATATCTTACTTTCTTGTGTTAGCATAAAATGCCTCAATCTGTGCCTGTTCCGCGCTGAGTCCCTTCTCCTCCATCTGCACGATGGTTTTCAGCACCCGCTCATAGTCATGGGGAATAATCTTCTTGAACTTCGGCAGGTATTCGCCGAAATGCTCCAGCACTTCCTTCCCCTTTTCGGAATTTGTGAGCGCCACATGCTCCTGGATCATGGACTTCAGCTCCAGCACATCATATTTGGAGGTTATCTCGTTGGAAGACACCATCTCTTTGTTCAGTCTCTTATACAGGTCATTATTCTCGTCCAGCACATAGGCGATGCCGCCGCTCATGCCCGCCGCAAAATTCTTGCCCGTGCCGCCCAGAACCACCACGCGCCCGCCGGTCATATACTCGCAGCCATGGTCGCCCACGCCCTCTACCACCGCGTTTGCGCCGGAGTTTCTCACACAGAAACGCTCCCCTGCCACGCCATTTATGAAGGCCTTGCCGCTGGTGGCTCCGTAGAGCGCCACATTGCCGACAATGATATTTTCTGCCGCCTTGAATTTACTGCCCTTCGGCGGATAGACGATCAGCTTGCCGCCGGAGAGACCCTTGCCGAAGTAATCGTTGGAATCGCCCACCAGCTCCAGCGTGAGCCCCCTGGGAATAAAGGCGCCAAAGGACTGTCCGCCCGCGCCCTTGCACAGCACGCGGTAGCTGTCCTCCTCCACCTCGTCCCCGAGCTTTTTCGTAATCTCGCTTCCGAGGATCGTCCCGAAGGCGCGGTCTGTATTTTTCACCTCAACCTCCACACTGCGCTTCTGCCCGGAGGCGATGGCCTTGCCGAGCTGCTTTAACAGCACGCTCTCGTCCATGGTTTTTTCCAGCTCAAAATCATAGGCCTGTTTCGGGTCAAAGGTGACCTTCTTCCGGCTTCCCTCATAGGGATTTGTGAGGATTGCGCCCAAATCCACCTTCTGCTGGCGGTCTGTGAGATTATCCTTCACCCTCAGAAGCTCCGTGTGTCCCACCAGCTCATCCACCGTGCGCACGCCCAGCTTTGCCATATACTCCCGCAGCTCCTGAGCAATAAACCTCATGAAATTCTCCACATATTCGGGCTTTCCCCGGAATTTCTTTCTGAGCTCCGGATTCTGCGTAGCCACGCCCACCGGGCAGGTGTCCAGATTGCACACCCGCATCATGACACATCCCATAGTCACCAGAGGCGCTGTGGCAAAACCAAATTCCTCCGCCCCTAAAATGGCGGCGATGGCCACATCCCGCCCGCTCATGAGCTTGCCGTCCGTCTCAATGCGGACTTTATTTCTCAGTCCGTTCATGATCAGGGTCTGATGCGTCTCCGCAAGCCCCAGCTCCCAGGGCAGTCCGGCATTGTGGATGGAACTTCCCGGCGCTGCGCCGGTGCCGCCGTCATAGCCCGACACCAGAATCACCTGCGCCCCGGCCTTCGCCACACCGGCCGCCACCGTGCCCACACCAGCCTCGGACACCAGCTTCACGGAGATGCGCGCCTCCTTGTTGGCATTCTTTAAATCATAAATTAACTGCGCCAAATCCTCAATGGAATAAATATCGTGATGAGGCGGCGGGGAAATCAGAGACACGCCCGGGGTGGAATGCCTGGTCTTCGCAATCCAGGGATAAACCTTTCCGCCGGGAAGATGTCCGCCCTCGCCGGGCTTTGCACCCTGCGCCATCTTGATCTGCAGTTCCTTTGCGCTCACCAGATATCTGCTGGTGACGCCGAAACGTCCGCTGGCCACCTGCTTGATGGCGGAGCATCGGTTCAGACCGTCCTCTCCTATGGTCAGACGCTCCAGATCCTCGCCGCCCTCCCCGGAATTGGATTTTCCGTGCAGACGGTTCATGGCGATAGCCATGGTCTCATGGGCTTCCTTTGAAATCGAGCCATAGGACATGGCGCCGGTCTTAAATCGCGTCACAATGGACTCCACAGGCTCCACCTCATCGATGTCAACGCCCTTTTTCGGAAAGTTAAAATCCATCAATCCCCTCAGATTCCGGATGGAATGCTCGTCATTCACCATGGCGGTGTACTGCTTGAACAGACCGTAGTCCCCCCGTCTGGTGGATTCCTGCAGCATATGTATCGTGGCGGGATTGTAGAGATGCTCATCCCCGCCGCTTCTGGCCTTGTGATGTCCCGGGCTGTCCAGCGTCAGATCCGTCTGCAGTCCCAGCGGATCGAATGCCTGCGAGTGCAGATTATCCACCTGCTTCTCGATATCCTTCAGGCTCACGCCGCCCACACGGCAGACCGTATTGCTGAAATACTTGCTGATTACCTCGGGATCAATACCGATGGCCTCAAAAATCCGTGCGCCCTGATAGGACTGGATGGTGCTGATACCCATCTTGGAGGCAATCTTTACGATGCCGTGGAGCACGGCGCTGTTATAGTCGTTCACAGCCGCATAATAATCCTTATCCAGCATGTGATTCTCGATGAGCTCCTTGATGGACTCCTGCGCCAGATAGGGATTGATTGCGCAGGCGCCATATCCCAGAAGCGTGGCGAAATCATGCACCTCCCTGGGCTCCCCGGTCTCCAAAATCAGCGCCACGCGGGTGCGCTTCTTGGTGCGCACCAGGTACTGATTCAGCGCGGACACGGCCAGCAGAGAAGGAATCGCCACATGGTTCTCATCCACCCCTCTGTCGGAGAGGATCAGGATATTCACGCCGTCCCGATACGCTCTGTCCACCTCCACAAACAGCCTGTCGATAGCCCGCTCCAGACTGGTATTTTTATAATAAGTGATGGGCACGACCTCCACCTTGAAGCCGTCCGCCTTCATGTTCCTGATCTTCAACAGATCCGTGTTGGTGAGGATGGGATTGTTCACCTTCAGCACATTACAGTTCGAGGGCTGCTCCTCCAAAAGATTCCCCTCCGGCCCGATATAGACCGTGGTGGAGGTCACAATCTCCTCCCGGATGGCGTCGATGGGCGGGTTGGTCACCTGTGCAAACAACTGCTTAAAATAATGAAATAACGGGTGATATGTTTTGGACAGCACCGGTATAGGCGTGTCCACACCCATCGCGGAAATGGCCTCGCTGCCGTTTTTCGCCATGGGCAGAATGGCGGTCTTCAGCTCATCATAGGTATATCCGAAGGCCTTCTGCATCCGCTGCCTCTCCTCCGGCGTATACTCGGGCACACGCTGATTGGGGATGTGCAGATCCTTCAGCTCCACCAGATTGCTGTCGAGCCACTCGCCGTAGGGCTGCCTTGCGGCATAGCTCTCCTTCAGCTCCTCATCGTCGATGACTCTTCCCTGCACGGTATCCACCAGAAGCATCTTGCCGGGGCGAAGCCTCTCCTTCACCTTGATCTTCGCGGGGTCAATATCCAGCACACCCACCTCGGAGGACAAAATCAGGGTGTCATCCTCCGTGATCATATATCTGGACGGCCGCAGACCGTTCCTGTCCAGCACCGCCCCCATGATATCTCCGTCGGAGAACAGAATGGACGCGGGGCCGTCCCACGGCTCCATCATCGTGGCATAATACTGGTAAAAATCCCTTCTGGTCTGGGACATGGCCTTATTGTTCGCCCAGGGCTCCGGAATGGCGATCATCACCGCAAGGGGCAGCTCCATACCGCTCATCACCAGAAACTCCAGCGTGTTGTCCAGCATGGCGGAATCCGAGCCCGTCTTGTTGATGGCAGGCAGCACCTTGTGCAGCTGACCCTTCAGATACTCCGACTCCATATTCTCTTCCCGCGCCAGCATCTTGTCCGCATTACCGCGGATCGTGTTGATCTCGCCGTTATGTACCATCAGCCTGTTGGGATGCGCGCGCTCCCAGCTGGGATTAGTGTTGGTTGAAAAACGGGAATGCACCATGGCGATGGCGGACTCGAAATCACTGCTCTGCAGATCCGCAAAGAAGGTCCGAAGCTGCCCCACCAGAAACATACCTTTATATACGATTGTCCGGCTGGAAAAAGAGACCACATAGGTGTCGTCCGTGGACTGCTCAAACACACGCCTTGCCATATACAGCCTGCGGTCAAAGGCCAGCCCCTTCTCCACATCCGCGGGCTTTTTCACAAATCCCTGCATGATACAGGGCATACACTCCACCGCCTTGTGCCCCAGCACATTGGGGAAGGTGGGCACCTCACGCCAGCCCAGAAACTCCAGCCCCTCCTTCTCCACAATGATTTCAAACATCTTCCTGGCCTGATTGCGGCGCAGCTCCTCCTGCGGGAAGAAGAACATCCCCACGCCATACTCGCGCTCTCCGCCCAGCTCGATGCCCAGAGCCTCTGTCACCCGCGCAAAGAATTTATGAGGAATCTGAGTGAGGATTCCCACGCCGTCCCCGGTCTTGCCCTCCGCATCCCGGCCGGCTCTGTGCTCCAGATTCTCCACAATCTTTAAAGCATTCTCCACCGTCTCCCTGCTCTTCCTGCCATTGATATTGACACACGCGCCAATACCACAATTATCATGCTCAAACGCCTCCCGATAAAGAGGAGCCTGTGCCTCTTCCTTCTTCACATCAAACATCGCAGTTCTCCTTTCCCATTCGCATAAAAAAATCGCAAAGGAACCCATCTCTCGCTCCTTTGCGACTCTTCACTACTATACACCCTTTTTCTTCATCTGTAAACAACTTTTTTCACGGAATTGTCTGATAGTTTGTGAATTTAATCATATCTTTGTTTTTTTCTGACATTTTGTCTCTTAAAGACTATATTTCCAAACTTTTCTCATTGAGAAGAAAATCATAAATTCCCATCGTAATTAAACCATTTTCATCTATGCTGGTTTTTACATCATCCTTTATAATGATAAATTTCTTAAAGGAATCATTCAACTTGTTGAGAGATTTCTTTTCCTGCTCCATCTTTTGGAGCGTGGACATCTCAAAAGCAGACTGTATATAATATTTACGATTCCCTTTATTAGCGATAAAATCTATTTCCAATTGCTTCCTTTTCGCCTTCCCGCCATGCACAGTCTCATAAGTCTCCACAACACCTACATCCACTCGATATCCTCGACTCCGAAGTTCCGTGTAAATGATGTTTTCCATAATATGGTTTTCTTCCTGCTGTCTGAAATTCAACCTGGCGTTGCGAAGTCCCACATCCTCAAAATAATATTTGGACGGAGAATCTATATATTTTTTCCCTTTAACATTATATCGGGCAGCTTTTTCAATCAGGAAGGCCTCCGATAAATAATCCAAATATAATTTGATGGTCTTATCAGACAGGCTTTTCTGGCTCATGCTTCTGAAAGCATTAGACAGTTTTGTGGGATTGGTCAGGGAACCGACAGCGGAAGCCACAATGTCTATCAAAATATCAAGCTCATCATCGGTTCGGATATTATTTCTCTCTTTGATATCGGTGATATAAATATTTTGAAACAGAGAAATCAAATATTCCGCCTTCAGCTCATCCGACTTTCTTGAAAGAATTAAGGGGAGACCGCCATAAGTATAATAATCCTTCCATGCCGTGTGAGTATCCTCATAGGCAGTTACAAATTCACTGAACGCTAAAGGAAACACGCGCACCTCATCACCGCGCCCTCTGAACTCGGTCAGGATATCACTTGACAAAAACCGGGAATTGCTTCCGGTCACATAGATGTCGAGATTCTCAATATGCATAAGTCCATTGACAAGATCCGTAAAATTACTCTCCAACAACTGAATTTCATCCAAAAACACATAATGCATGTCTGTATCACTGATTTGGGATTTTACATATTGATATAATTTCATGGCATTCCTGTATTCCATATTGGCAATGTCATCCAGCGCCAATTCAATAATGTGTTCTGCTGAAACACCCATGCGCATCAGCTCATTTTTATATAGATGAAAGAGAAGATAGGATTTCCCGCATCTCCTGATGCCAGTGACAATCTTAACCAGCCCATTTTCCTTACGCTCCAATAGCTTTTGAACATATCGGCCTCTTGAAATCTCCATATTCACCTCCGAAAAAAGTGTGATAACCGCATTTTCCCGGAATTAGTATATCACATATCTTCTCTGATATTCAAGAACATGCTCCACAAAAACCGCATACTATAGACTGTTTCATTCAGGGTATCATATCCGGCGTCACATAATCCGTGTAAAATCCCCTCACGCCCCATGCCTGCATCTCCTCCACGGTATCCGCATTGTTCACCGTGTGGACATAGATGTCAATCCCATAGGTCTCCGCTATCTCCTTGAATTCAGGGCGGAACCAGCTCTGCCACATGGTGATGGAATTGATATCCCGATTCCGCAGGAATCGGCAGTGCTCACGAAAACTCGCCTCATCCACGCCGCCCAGAAGATAAAGGGTCAGAACATAGGAAGGAAACGAGTAGATTTCCTCCACCACATCATACATTTCATAATCATATATCTGCACCACAAAGCGATCCAGAAGCTCCGAGGCTCCCAGCTGCTCCGCCGTATCCACCAAAATCCGAAACTCCTTCTGCACCAGCTCCGCATTCATATCCTTGGTGTCCGTCACAATCCACACATCGTCATAAATCTTCATCAGCTCCATCAGAGTCTCCAGCGACATAGGCGTAAAACGGTCATAAATCCGTATATTCAGAAACTCCTCCTCCGAATAGACATAATCCGCTTCGTAATCGCTGCACATCTGCTCATCCCAGTCATGACAGCACACCAGCCTGTCATCCGAAGTGAGCACAAAGTCTATCTCAATCGTCCGCAGACCGGCCTCATAGCTATTTAAGAACGCCTCCTTGCTGTTCGTGTAATTCTGCTCCTCAATCCCGCCGCCGGCGTGGGCGATCAGCGAGTCCCCCTGCCATTCACTCCACGCCGCTCTCACCGCAGGGCGCGTAAATCTCACGCCCTGAACGATAAACGCCACAGCCATGACTATCAGACACAGATTTAACCCCCACCGGAAACACGCCGCCCGAGGGCTGACAACTATCTCCCATTTTCCCAGCTTCAGCTTCCACCAAAAATCCTGCGTAAGCAGGGTGACAACGAGCAGCAGAGCAAACACAGCCGCCAGCACAGCCAATTTATTTTTAAACGCATAGGGAAACAGCGCATTGTCCGCAAACTCCGTGCGCATGTCCACAAGCAGCATGGAAAAACTCTCCCCGCTTTTGATACATACTGTCATCATCACAAGCCCCATGGCAAGCGCCAATATCGCCGCCAGTTTTGCCAGGAGCCATCCCTTTCCCGTGCGCTCCGGCAAATTCTCCTCTTCCAGCCTCTGCTCTGTCAATTCTTCTCTTTCCCGTGCATTCTCCACGTCTTATCCCTCTTCTATCTCCAGTATCTCTCTTATTTTTTCCACGTATCTGCTGTTCTTCCGCTCCCCCGAGAGAACCAGCGTCAAATACTGCTTTTTGATGCCCAGCCGCTCCGCGAGCTCCGTATGGCTCATCCCCTTATCGATGAGCCTCTTCTTGACATCCACCTCAAACGCCGTCATAGGCCTCTTTCTTCTCAAAGTGCCGCCTCCCATTTCACCTTCTGTTTATTATTTTTCATTTATTTACATGGAATATTTGACTGCGCGCCTCCATAATGCTAAGATTTGATTAATCAATAAATCACCTTAATCATAATGCGAAATTTTCGCAATGTCAACATAAATATACGAAATTTTCGCATTTTCTCTTTACAACTATGCTCAAAATGCATAAAAAAAGAAGCTTCTCTGAATACAAAAGCTTCTCTTAGCGCGGAAAGGCACGGTATTTTTATGGATGATATCTATGTACGAATCAGCGCAGAATGCGCAAAAATCGGCCTGACAGGAAATGAATTCGGGAAAAAACTGAACCTGAAGAAAAGTCCTCTGACTGATTGGAAAAACCAAAAGAGCAAGCCTACTCTGGAACAGATTATGAAAATGTGCGAAATTTTCGCAATCTCGGCGGATTACCTGCTGTTCGGAACCACAGGCAGCATTCTGAACGCCCCGGAGACACAGCTGCTCGCAAAATACAGAAATCTCGCGGATGATGACCGGGAAGAGATTCTCGCCATTATGGATTTAAAGCTCCAGCGCGCTAAAAAGGCTTCTGGAGCTAAAGAAAAGTCATCTCCCTCAGCAAATACAGGAGATGATGGCATCGTGGCCGTGTAATTTTTTTTAGGGCAAATGATTTACCAATAAATCACTTGCCCTATAAACCGTATCCCTCAATACCCCCACTCCACAATATCATTGTCAAATAGGTAATTATACTGCAGCATCCGATAATCCGGAAACTCTTCCCCGCTTCCCGACCAGTTGCTGTAATTTCCCTGGCTGTCCACATACCCATTCACCGTGATGACGGGATATTCCTCCATCTGCGCCGCCAGGAAGGAAGCATAGGGCGTCAGCCCGATACCCGCCGTCTGCTGCAGGAGCACACCCAGATAGCTCATGCCGATATCCAGTCCCTCCGCCTCCTCAATGTCATAATTCGCCCAGATGACAAAGGGCGTCTTATACAGATTCCGCTTTTTATCCACCTCCGTGAGCCCTTCCGTCTGCCGGTAGATATCCTCATAAAAATCCTCCGCCTCAAATTTGGGCTGATGGTCGCCGAACATACAGATTACTACCGGCTCTGTCTCCTTCTCAAAATACTCCACCAGCTCACCGAAAGCCCTGTCCGTCTCATACACCAGAGACAGATACAGATCCGCCTCATCACAGTCCACATTCACAGCCTCCACAGTCCGCTCCACATTGGACTTTCGATAATAGCCGTGATTCTGCATTGTCAGATCGAAAATAAAAAGCCTTTCGCCCTCTTCCCGATCCTCATACAGCTCCTCCACCCGGCGGAAGGTCTCCGCATCCGACACCCCGGAGTGGATCACCTCGGCGCCCTCAAAATCCTCCTTCCAGAGCTGTCTCTCAAAGCCCAGATAATCATACACCACATTCCTGCGCCAATTCAGAGCGCGCTCGGGATGCATGGAGACGGTGGAATAACCCATCTCCCGCAGATGGGACACCATGGACGGCATGGAGTGTGTCACCGCCTGCTGATAAGCGTAATAGGAATCCGGCAAAAATCCCATGGCACAGCCGGTAAACACCTCAAACTCCGAGTTGGCGGTACCGCCGCCCAGCACCGAGGCGTTCACATAGCCCTTAACCGTATTCTCCCGCAGCGAATTCGTAAAGGAGAGATTCTCCCGACTGAGCTCCAGATTGCCGTTTACCCGCAAATCCGACCAGCTCTCGTTCATGATCAGAATAATATGCGGCAGCCTTTGAACGAAATCCTTCGCCGCGCTCCCCTGACCGTCCCCGGCACTTTCATATCCGGCATTCTCAGCTCCGTCCTCCCCGGCACTCCGCCAGGCGCTCAGGATTTCCTCCACCCGACGCACGGAATAGCCCTCCGGTTCCGTGATTCGGGAATATCGGATATTGAGGATGCTTCCCACCAGATAACCGTCAAAATAATAAGTATATTCTGAATTAATACCACTGTAATAGCTAAAACCATGCTCAAGCAGAAGCTCTGTGTCCAGAAGCACATGACCTGCCCCGGACATCAGCGCTATCCCCAAGACGAGACCCACGCCGTGAGCGAGAAGCCATTTCCATGAAAACCGAAACCTCCGAATTTGCGTACTCTGCCCAGCTGCCTCCCGCTGCTCAAACGCTCTTCCCGGACGCCCCGCGCACATTCCCCAGACCACGAACACCGCCGCGATGCACCAGCACATGGCCATATGGCTGTTCGGTTCAAAGCGGTATTTCCCCGCCACATCCGCCGCCGTGCCGATGGCGGTAAGCTCATTGGCCTTCAGATAAGTTCCCCGGAAGGCATAGACAAAATAATTTGCGCAGTACAGGATTGTCAGCACAATATTACAGAAAACTATCGTAAACCGTTTGGAGAGCGTACACAAAAGCATGATCAGCTCAAACAAAAACATCAGTCCCACATTCCATTTCATGGCATGGGGGAGCAATACATTCGTGGGCAGAAGCAGCTCCAGCCGCCGCCCCAGCACAAAAGGTCCAGCCGCCAGCAGGAGCACTGCCGCCACCGCCCTGACGCGCCCATCCCCGGGCAGTCCCACTGCGATTCCAAGCGCAGCCAGAAGCACCAGCAGTATGGCCTTGACCGCCGTCCCCACAGGCAGGACGTTCTCATATCGATATCGGGTCAAAAACTGCGTACCCGCAAGCTCCTCACGCCCCGCAAGACTCCTGTTTTCCCGCAGCTCATAGTCGGTGCTGCACACTACAAGCTCCGGCGAAAGAGTCTCTTCCAGAAAGCTCTCCGCCGTCAAATAATACGACTTTCCCGCCGAAAGCTCCAGATCCGCAGCCACATCCGTGTAGACCCCCGCCGAGAGCTCCGATGCCGCAAGCTCCCGCGTCCAGAGCTCCACCCCCGCGCTGTCCGCAATGCCAAGCCGCACGCCGCCCGAAGTGTCCTCTTTTGCCTGCCCTCCAGTCTGTCCTATCTGTTCCGCCGTCTCTTGCCCATCATTTGCAGCTGCTTTCGGCTTCTGCAGCTCCACCACGATGCCCACGCTCTTTAATTTTGCATAATCTGGACGAAACTCCTGCACATACCGCTCCCCGACGCCAAAGGTCAGGCCGTAAGAGCCCTCGCCCGCCAGATAATGCTCCGCATCTCCCCGCAGGGGGCTTGCCTTCCCCACAAGCACAAGCGTCAGCGCCACAGACATCAAAACCGCCGCAAAAACCCAATATTTATTTCTTCTGGAATGCCAATCCTCCCGAAACCCTTCGGCAAGCTTAAAAAAGCGCATCCGTCAATACCCCCATTCCACCCGGTGCTTATCAAACAGATAATTATACTGCAGCATCCGATATTCCGGGAACTCATCCCCCGCGCTGCCCCAGTTTGTATAATTTCCGTCCTTGTCCACATAACCGTTTATCGTAATGACAGGGTATTCCTGTCTCAGCTCTCTGAGATAAGTAAAGTACGGGGAGAGCTCGAGCCCGGCAGTCTCCATCAAAAGCCCGCCCAGATAATTCATGCTGATATCGTACCCTTCCGCCTCCTCGATATCATAGTTCGCCCAGATGACAAAGGGCGTCTTATAATACAGCATCCGCTCCGTCGGACCCGGATGCTTCCCCTCATCCTCCAAAAAAGGATTGACTCCGCTGATACTTGGCTGATGGTCGCCAAACAGCAGAATGATCACCTTCTCCTCCTCTTTCTCAAAATAGGCAACCAGCTCCGAAAAGGCCTCGTCGGATATCTTCACCAGAGAGAGATACGCATCCAGCTCTGGATTCTGCAGTTTTTCTGCGCGCACCTCATGCTCTTCGTTCAGCATCCCGATATATCCGCCATGATTCTGCATGGTTAAATCAAAAATAAACAGCTTTTCATCCGGCTGCCTGTCCTCGTACAGTTCGATAACCTTCCGATAAGTCTCTGCATCCGACACCCCTGCGTGAACAACTTCCGCGCCTGCAAAATCCGGCTTCCACAACGAGCGGTCGAAGCCGTAATATTGATATACCTTCTCCCTGTTCCAGTTTCTGGCATACTCAGGGTGCATGGAAATCGTAGTATAACCGCTCTGCTTCAATCTGCTGACGGCGGAGGGAATCTCGCGCCGGATAGCCTGCTGATAAGGATAATATCCCTTCTGCAAAAATGCCATGCTGCATCCGGTGAACAGTTCAAACTCCGTGTTGGCAGTGCCGCCGCCCAGCACCGAAGCATTGGCATAACCTTTGATGGTATTTTCCTTCATCGAATGCACAAAGGTCAGATTGTCCTGGTTGAGCTCCACATCCTCCAGAATACTGAGGTCTGCAAGACTCTCATTCATCACCACGATGATATGCGGCAGCTCCTCCTGCGCCGCCGGGCTCTTTGCTGCGGCCTCCGTCAACAGCTCCTCCACCAGCTCCGTTGAGTAATTGTCCGGCGGAACAATCTTTGCGTCTCTCGCCTCGGCCAGCGTCGCCACCAGATATCCGTCCATATAAAAAATCAAATCCTGATGAAAGCCTTTGAACTCCTCATAGGCAAAGCCCGCCTCCGTGAGCGTATCCAGGTCGCACAGATAATATTTCCCCGCAAACGCCACCACAGCCGCAATACAAATCGTAATCGCATGTCTGAGGCAGAACCTCACCACCCGTTTTCCGCGCCCCTCTTCACTGCACACCTTGCGCCGCACACCGCTCTGCACCGCATACACCACCAGTAAAAGCATCGTTCCCCAGGCCAGCGCCATATGGTCGTTTGGCACAAAGCGATACTCTCCCACCACCTCCATAGCAGTCCCCACTGCGGTGAACTCATTCATGCGAAGCGGTGTGTTCCGATACAGGATCATAAAATAATTGGCCGAATACAATAAAGTCAGCACGATATTCGTAAACGCAGCCGTGACAGCCGGGGACTGCGTGCAGAGCAGAACAATCAGCTCCAATCCATACATGATCGCTATATTCCACTTCATGGCAAAAGGCAGATAATATGACTCTCTATAGGTCAGAAGCTCCAGCTGCCGCCCCAGCACATATGGACCTGCCAATAATAAAATAACTCCCACCGCCCTGCGCAGCGCCGCGTTCTCCGGCAGACCGAGCATGATGCCAAGCGCAGTCAGGACACAGATAAATATCACCTTCGCCGCCTTGGCAAAGGGCAGCACGTCCGAGTATTGATAGCGGGCAACCAACTGCACCCCCGGCAGCTCTTCCCCCTGCGTCAACGTCCGATTCTCCCGCAGAACATACTCCTTACCGCACACTCCCACCGTAGGATATTCCCCTGCTGAGGACGGCGTCGTCACAAGCGTGAGATAATAAGTCTTCCCGGCGGAAAGCATCAGATCCATCTCTACATCCGTGAAAGAACCGTTGGAAATTTTCGCAAAACTGCGGCTTTCCTCAAAAAGAATATGATTTTCCGCATCAGATATTGTCACAGTAACCTGCCCGTCCTGCGCAGTCACTCCGTCCTTGCTCATAAGGAAGCTGATCATGCGCAGATGAGCTGCCTCCGGCTTGAACGCCTGACAAAAGCTTGAGTTCTCCGCGCTCTGCTCCTGTTCCCAGGAGCCCTCCCCCGTGAGATAATTGGTCTTATCCTCCAGCAGAATGCCCGTCCCAAAAAACAAGAACAATTCCGCCAAAAGAACCACAGCTCCCACTGCCATGCGCAGTCTGTGATGTATGCAGCCGCCAAGCCACTCCCTGACCTCCGTCAGCATATTCAACCAGCTCTTCTTCAAACGCTCCATCCGTCAATACCCCCACTGTATGGTATTTTCATCAAATAAATAATTGTATTGCAGCATCCGATATTCCGGGAACTCCTCTCCCTCGCTGCCCCAGTTTGCGTAGTTTCCATCCTTATCTATATAGCCGTTGACGGTTATGATGGGGTATTCCTCCCGCTGCTTCTCCAAAAAACCAAAATACGGCGAAAGAGGGAGCCCCGCTGTCCTGAGAATCAGCCCTCCCAGATAATTCATACTGATATCATAGCCTTCAGCCTCCTCGATATCATAATTGGCCCAGATGACAAAAGGCGTCTTATACTTGTCCATCATCTGCTCAGGCGGCATGTCTGCCCCCTTGTAATAATAATTCACAATCAAATCGGACACCCACGGCTGATGATCGCCATACATGCAGATGACGACCTTCTCGTCCTGCCCCTCGAAATACGCTATCAAATCCGCAAATGCCTCGTCGGAAATCTTCACAAGCGTCAGATATTCATCCAGAATGGGATTCTGCATACGCGTCTCCTGCACCTCATAGGGCGCCCCGTGAGAAGAATATCCGCCGTGGTTCTGCATGGTCAGATCAAAAATAAACAGTTTTTCATCCTGCTGCCTGTTCTCATACAGCTCGATGATCCGTTTATAGGTCTCCGCGTCCGACACCCCCGCGTGAACCACCTCCGCATCCGCAAAATCCGGCTTCCAGAGGCTCTCGTCAAAGCCGTAATACCGATAGACATTCGTCCTGTTCCAGTTGCTCTCTGCCTCCGGATGCATGGATATCGTGCGGTAGCCGTAAGCCTCCATGCGGCTCACCAGCGAATCGATGGGCTTCTTCACCGCCTGCTGATAGGGATAATAATTCACCGGGAAAAAGGATACCGTACAGCCGGTAAACACCTCAAACTCCGAGTTGGCGGTGCCGCCGCCCAGCACCGAGGCATTCACATAGCCCCGCACCGTATTCTCCTTCAATGAGTTAAAAAAGGTCAGATTCTCCTGACTGAGCTCCAGCTCCGCAAGCACCCGCAAATCCGCAAAGCTCTCGTTCATCACCACGATCACATGGGGCAGCTCGGATAGTTCCTCGGCGGAAAGCTCCTGCTCCTCACGGTTCTCCTCCAGAAGCTCCTCCACCAACTCCCCTGAGTACTCCCCCGGAACCAAAATGCGGGAATTTCTGACCTCGATACAGGTGGCCACCAGATAGCCGTTCCGATAATAGAGCATATCCTGATAAAATCCCTTGAATTCATCATTGGCAAAGCCGACTCTGTCCAGCAGATCCGTATAGAGCAAAAGATGCCCTCCCCACAGCGTGATAACTATCGCCGCCGCAATAGTGACGCCATAGGACACAAACCGCCATGGCTTTTTCCCTGCAGGAGCTTTGCCTTTTTCCGGCAGTTCTTCCGTCACCGTCACGGATTCCTCCGATTTTATAACCGGTTTTAATGTTTTTAGAGGCTTTCCCGTCTGCACGCCCCACACCACAAACGCTATCGCCCAGCACCACACAAGCGCCAGCGCGCTGTTGGGCTCAAAGCTGTAATCTCCCACCACCTTGGCAGCCGTGCCGATGGCGGTAAAATCATTGACGCGCAGCGGCGTCCCGCGATATGCGATCACGAAATAATTGACGGAATACAAAAGCGTCAGCGCAATATTCGTGAGCACGATCGTCACCCTCGTGGAATGAGTACACAAAAAGATTACCAGCTCCGCCGCATACATAATGCCCAGATTCCAGAGCAGCGCAAAGGGCAGATAATCCATCGTCCGAAAACGCATCGTGATGGGCAGCGCGTAAACCTCGTCAAAGGTCAGGCTCTCCAGCCTGCTCCCCAGCACAAAGGGCGCCGCCGCCATGATCAGGATTCCCACCGCTCCCCGCAGCTTTTTATTTTGAGGCAGTCCGACGCCCACCCCGAGAGCCGTCAACAGACATAGGAAGATAAGCGTCGCCAGCCTGGCGTCCGTCAACGCCTGCTCATAGACATAGCGGGTCACCAGCTGCTGTCCGTCATAGCTCTCGTCCCCCCGCCACAGCGCCCTGCTCTCAGGCAGATTCCATGAGGTGCCGCAGATGCTCACCGTGGGGTATTCCCCCGCGGAGGAGGGCTTCGCTATCAGCGTGAGGTCATACCTTTTCCATGTGGAAAGCGTCAGATCCACCTCCACATCCGTAAACCTTCCGTCCGCAAGCTCGTCAAAGCCCAGATGCTCCTCAAAGAGCACCTGCCCTTTCTTATCCGCCACGATAACGGCGAGCTCGCCGTCCCGTTTTGTCACATCCGTCATGCTCACCAGAAAGCTCAGAGAGCGCAAATGCTGATGCTCCGGCTGAAACTCCTGGCAAAAGCCCGCGCTATACTCCGTCAGATGCTCCTCCCAGGAGCCCTCCCCCGAAAGGAAATTGGTCTCATCCTCCAACAGCACGCCCGTCGCCAGAAATAATATAAGCTCCGCCGCAAATACAATCAGTCCCGCCGCCAGCCTTTTCCACATCTTCATTCGTCAATACCCCCATTGTACGGTATCATCAAACAGATAATTGTATTGTAACATCCGGTACTCCAAAAATTCATCCCCCTCGCTGCCCCAGCCCGCACAATTGCCGGCGCTGTCCGCATAGCCGTTAATCGTAATGATTGGATATTCCTCCCGCAGCCCCTCAAGATAAGCAAAATACGGTGAGAGCGGAATCCCCGCCGTGCGCTCCAAAAGTCCGCCGAGATAATTCATGCTGATATCGTACCCTTCCGCCTCCTCGATATCATAATTCGCCCAGATGACAAAGGGCGTCTTGTACTTGTCCATCAGCCTCTCCTGACTGACGTCTGCGCCGGTCTGATAAGCTTCCACAATCAAATCCGACACCCAGGGCTGATGGTCTCCAAACATACAGATCACCACCCGCTCATCCTGTTCCTCAAAATAATGCACCAAGTCCTCAAATGCCTCATCCGATATTTTCACAAGCGACAGATACTCGTCCAGCGCGGAATTTTTCACCCTTGTCTCCTCCACCTCATAGGGCGTATCCTTGCCGGGATAGCCGCCGTGATTCTGCATGGTCAGATCAAATACAAACAGCCTCTCGCCCTGCTGCCTGTTCTCGTACAGCTCAATAACCTTCCGATAGGTCTCCGCGTCCGACACGCCGCTGTGGATTACCTCCGCGCCCGCAAAATCCGCCTTCCACAGGCTCTCGTCAAATCCATAATATCTGTACACATTGGTGCGGTTCCAATTGCCCGCGGGCTCCGGGTGCATGGAATACGTGGTATAACCGTACCGCTTCATATGGCTGATGACCGACTCCACAGGCCTTTTCATCGCCTGCTGATACGGATAATAATTCACCGGGAAAAACGCCACACTGCACCCGGTAAACACCTCAAACTCCGAGTTGGCGGTGCCGCCGCCCAGCACCGAGGCATTCACATAGCCCCGCACCGTATTCTCCTTCAATGAGTTAAAAAAGGTCAGATTCTCCTGACTGAGCTCCAGCTCCGCAAGCACCCGCAAATCCGCAAAGCTCTCGTTCATGATCAGGATCACATGGGGCAGCTCGGATAGCTCCTCTTCAGAAAGCTTCTCATCAGAAAGCTTCTCATCAAAAAGCTCCTCATCAGAAAGCTCCTGCGCCTCCTCCAGAATATGCTCCACGGCCTCAACAGAATACCCCTCCGGCTTGGGAATCCGGGAATTTTTCACATCAATACAGGTTCCCACCAGATAGCCGTTCACATAATAAATCACATCCTGTCCGATGCCCCGCAGTTCCTCGTCCGCAAATCCCGCCTTCTGAAGCATATCCGTATACAGAAGCTGATACCCGCCAAAGCAGACAAGCCCCGCAGCAGCCGCAATCGTGAGCCCATAGGACAACAGCTTTCTTCCATAATAAGCCCTTCCGCGAGCCTTCGTCTGACCCGCAGAGCCGCGCAGTCCTGTCTGTACGCCGTACACCACAAGCAAGAGCAGCAAGCCCCAGACAACAGCCAATCTGTCATTCGGCACAAAGCTGTAATCCCCCAATACCCTGACAGCCGTGCCCGCAGCCGCAAAATCATTCATGCGAAGGGGGGTGCCGCGATATAAAATCACGAAATAATTGGCGGAATACAAAAGAGTCATCACAGTATTGGTCAGCACCACCGTGATGCGCGGGGAGTGGGTGACAAGCAGCACCGCAAGCTCCAGCCCAAACATAATCCCCAGATTCCAGCGCATGGCAAAGGGCAGATACATCGTCTGGTTATAAAAGAGCAGCTCCAGCTGCCGCCCCAGCGCCAGAGGTCCCGCCAAAAGCAGCACAAGCCCCGCAGCCCTGCGTATCCCCGGACGCTCCGGCAGTCCAAACATCTCTCCGAAGGCTGTCACCAGACACAGGAAAAGCACCTTCAGCGCTTTTCCCACAGGCACTGCGTCCTCATAATGATAGCGCATCACCAGCTGAATATCCATTAAATTTTCAGAAAATTTTTCGGCAATATTTTCCGAAGTCCCGTCGTCTGCACCGCTCCACAGCGCCCGATTCTCCGGCAGCTTATACTCTCTGCCGCAGACTCCCACCGTGGGATATTCCCCCGCGGAGGAGGGTCTCGTGAGCAATACCAGCCGATAGGAATGCCCGGACAAAAGCTCCAAATCAGCCGTCACATCCGTAAAACGCCCATCCCGAATCTCGGAAAAGGGCTTTGTCATCTCAAAGAGCGTCTGACCCTGTGCATCCTGAATCTGCACGATGACCGCGCCGTCCGGCTGTGTGACGCCCTCCTTGCCCATGAGAAAGCTAAACGAGTGCAGATGCCCGTATTTCGGCACAAACTCCTGACAAAAAACCGAAGTCTCAGCCGACTGTTCCACCTCCCGGGAGCCCTCCCCGGTGTGGTAATTGACAACGTCCTCCCCCAGCACCCCGGTTCCAAGAAACAAAAAAGCCTCCGCCAATAATAATAGAACTCCTAAAACCATCCTCAGCCTATGCTGATAAAAACAGGTCTTCATCCAGTGATAAATTCCCGAGGTCAGACGATTCTCCGCAAGAAAGCTCCTCACCGGCGCCAGTGTGAGCAGCATGGCTCCCCGATATCTGCGAAGCTCCTCTGCAGACATATATTCCTGCGTAATCTGACGGTGCTCCTCCCTGTCCCGTTTCCGATTCTCACGGCTCTCCGAGTAGCCTCCGCCCTCATAGGCGGCGACCACGTCCCCCAGATATACCATCTGGGCTCCAGCCCGATAGTAGCACCACAGAAAATGGTCATAGTCCGCCCGGATGCGGTACTCCGCACAATACGGCTTCTCCCTGCAGAGCCGCGCGTCATAAAAACAGGACTGATGGCATGGAATATTCCGATAACAGGCAAAACCGTCTATCTGCGGTGGCGCGGCAATCAGCACATCGTTCTTCGCCCCATAGGTATCTCCGTAGAGCACCAGCGGAGCATCGCCCTGCTCCGACTGAATGCGCCGGGCCGCCCGCTCCAGCACTCCTCCATCATAAAATACATCGCCGCAGTTTAAAAAAATCAGATACTCCCCCTGCGCCTTTTTCACCGCCTGATTCATGGCGTCATAAATACCGCTGTCAGCCTCCACATGGACATGAATGCGCGCGTCCTCCGGCAGACTCTCCAGAGAGCCGTCGGCGCTGCCTCCGTCCTTCACCACAATCTCATAATCCTCAAAGCTTTGAGCCAGCACGCTCTCAACCGTCTGCCGCAGCTTTTCTCCCGGATTCAGGGACACCACAATAATCGAAAACTTCATATATCAGTACCCCCAATCCACTTTTTCATCGTCAAACAGATAATTATACTGCAGCATCCGATAATCCGAAAACTCATCCTCCCTGCTGCCCCAGCCGGAATAATTTCCCGCGCTGTCCACATACCCGTTCACCGTGACAATCGGATAATCCGCTCTCTGCTGCTCGAGGAATCCAAAATAAGGCGAAAGAGGAATCCCCGCCGTCCGCATCAGAAGACCGCCCAGATAATTCATGCTGATATCCAGACCCTCCGCCTCCTCTATATCGTAATTTGCCCAGATGACAAAGGGTGTCTTGTACTTGCTCATGATCTCCTCAGAAGCCCCGCTGCCATCCGCAAGATTGCCATCCACGATCAAATCAAAAATCCAAGGCTGATGATCCCCGAACATGCAGATCAGCACCTTCTCATCCTGCTCCTCAAAATAGTGCACCAAATCCGCGAAGGCGTCGTCGGATATCTTCACCAGAGACAGATACTGGTCAATCTGCTCCTCCTGCAGCTTGGGCGCCGTCACCGCGTAGGGCGCCTCGTCCTCCGTATATCCGCCGTGGTTCTGCATCGTCACGTCAAAGATAAACAGCTTCTCCCCCGGCTCCCTGTTCTCATAAAACCTGATGATCCGGCGATAGGTAGCCGCATCCGACACCCCGCTGTGAACGATTTCCTCCCCCTCAAAATCCTGCTTCCACAGCATCCTGTCAAATCCATAATATTGATAGACATTTCTCCTGTTCCAGTTTGCCGCGCTCTCCGGATGCATGGAAATCGCCGTATAACCGCTCGCCTTCATCCGGCTGACCATGGAATTCAGCGGCTTATTCAGAGCCTGCTGATAAGGGTAATAATTCACCGACAAAAAGGCCATACTGCAGCCGGTCAATACCTCAAACTCCGTATTCGCCGTGCCGCCGCCAAAGGTGGAGGCGTTCACCCAGCCGCTGACGGTGTTCTCCTTAAGCGATTTCATAAATCCCAGATTCTCCTGACTGAGCTCCACATCCCGAACCACCCGTATATCCGACAGACTCTCGTTCATCACCACGATCACATGGGGCAGCTCCGCCTGAGCCGCAGCTGTTTCCTCCGCCTGAATCTGTCCTCCTGCAGCCGTCTGTCCCTCCGCCAGAATCTCCTCCACCCGCTCCACGGAATACCCCTCCGGCTTTACGATCCTGGAATTTTGAATCTCGATACAGGTGCCCACCAGATATCCGTCAAAGGAATAGATCAGCTCATAGTCAAAGCCCGTGATATCCAGTCCCTCAAATCCTGCCCGAGCCAGCATATCCGTGTAGAGCAGCTGATATCCGCCATACAGCGTGGCAGCCACCGCCAGCACGGAAGTAATCACATACGAAACCGCTATTTTCACGCCGGATTTGCGCCAGTCCGGCTTTGTGGACTTCGTCTGCGCACCCAGCACGATAAACACGATCAGAATTCCCCAGATAAAAGCCAGAGAGCTGTCCGGAGTCAGATCATAGCTCCCCATCACCTTAGTGGCAGTGCCGATAGCAGTAAAATCATTCATGCGCAGGGCGGTGCCACGGTACATCCGCATAAAATAATTGGCTGTATAGAGCGCCGTCACCGCCGTATTCGACAGCACAATGCTGATTCGGGGAGAATGCGTCACAAGCAGCACCAAAAGCTCTGCCGCAAGCATCAGCCCGATATTCCACTGCAGGGCAAATGGCAGATAAAAATTGGTGTCACGGATCAGAAATTCCAGCTGCCACCCCAGGACAACGGGCGCAGCCAGAAGCAGGAACGCAGCAGCAGCCCGGCGCACATACGGGTGCCTCGGCAGACCGAATATCACGCCCGCGGCAGCCAGCACACACAGGAAAATTGCCATGGCCGCCCGTTTGAAGGTCAGCGCGTCCACATACCGATAACGGCTCACCAGATGCTGGTTCGGCTGCTCCTCCCCGTAGGTCAGGCTCCGGCTCTCCGGCAGCTCATACTCCCTGCCGCACACACTGATCTTGGGATACTCCCCCGCGGAAGAAGGGCTGCAGTAAATCGTCAGATAATAGCTCTGATGCGGCGACAGCTTCAGATCCACCTCCACATCGGTGTAGGCACAGTCCGTAATCTCATAATAATGCATACTCTTCTGAAAGAGCAGCTGATAATCCCCATCCTCCACAGAGACGGTGACCATCCCGTCCCGCTTTGCCACCTCAGACAAATCCATGCGGAAGCTTACGGAATGCAGGGATTTGTGGGCGGGCACAAACTCCTGACAGACAGAAGGAAGCTCCTGCGTCAGAGCGATATCCCACAAGCCCTCCCCGGTCAGGAAATGAACTTCCTCCTCCAGCAGCGCATCCGTCCCAAAGAAAAAAAACAGTTCTGCGGCCAGAAATAAAATTCCCGCCGCAATCCTGATTTTATGTGCGCTTATAAATTTTTTTATCTCCTGCAGTACCTTTGTCAATTTTGCGCCTCTTTCTCCGACTCCTTCCCCCCAAAAAGAGCCTAAAATACATTCTTCCTTTTATTCAGCGTCCACAGACAGCCCACCGCCAGCGCGGCGAACGCCAGACATACCGGCCAGCTCACAAACGCCGTGGTGACAAGGGGCGTGTAAGTCAGACAATACACCAGAATATTGGCAGCCGCATGAACCGCCAGCGCCATTTTAAAATCCCCAAAATACTCATAGGCATAGGCGATCAGACAGCCCATGAAAAAGCCATACATCCCCTGAACATAATTCATATGATAAATGCCAAACAGCGCAGATGAGATAAAAAGCGCAAGCTTCGGCTTCATGAACCTGCGCAGATAATTGTGGATAATGCCCCGGAACAAAAGCTCCTCCGCCACAGGGGAAATCACGCCAAAGGTAAGCACCCCCAGCAGAAAGGCCGCGGAATACTGATCCGCGCGCACCGCCTGATAAGCCCCGGATTTATTCACCAGTCCCAGAAGCTCCATCAGAAGATTCAGAGCAATCACCGAGCCGAGCGTCGCCCCCACCAGCAGCAGATAATCGGCTGCGCTCTCCTTTCGCAGATGGCTCAGCTTCGTCTCCTCCTTCGTCTTTTGGATCAAAAGCTTCGCATTCGACCAGACTGCCAGCCCGCCTCCGATAAAGCCCAGCGCCGATTTCAGCACTCCCTGATTGCCGGTAAAGCCAAACTCAGCGCCCTCCAGAGCTGCCGGATCCCGCACAAATAAAAATGCATCCAGCGCCGCCGGCAGGGTCGCGTTCCACAGCTGCACGCAGAGCAGATCCACCGCATACATCACAATATTGCGCACCACCATAAACAGCAAAAAAGAGTAAAGCATCACCCAGATTCTCCGAAAGCTCAAGCCCTCAGGTCTGCTCTCCTCCTTCTCATCCTCCACGCCCCGCAGCAGAAACTTCTCCAGCTCCTCCACGCTGCGCACAATATAATCCGCCCTGGCCGCCTTCAGCTCCTCCATGCTGCCAAAGCCGTAAGTCACACCCACCGCCTCGATTCCGATAGCCCTTGCGCCCTCCACGTCAAAGCTGCGGTCTCCGATCATATAAACCTGGCTGCGCTGTATGGGCTTGTAGGCAAAGAGACGGTTCAGCGCCTCCTGCACCACCTCATCCTTATTCTCTCTGGTGCCGTCCAACTCGCTTCCCACAACCACTGCAAAATATTTCCGCAGATTAAAATGCTCCAGAATCCGCTCCACATACACCTGAGGCTTGGAGGATGCCACCGCCAGAAACAGACCCTTAGACTGCAGATTTTTAAGCATCTGCGGAATCCCCGCATACACCTCGTTCTCAAAAATACCCGTGTCCTGAAACCGCTCCCGGTACTTCGCCACCGCTTCCTCCGCCTGTTCGGCGCTGAAACCATAAAACTCCATAAAGCTGTCCCTCAGAGGCGGTCCGATAAAACGCTCCAGCTTCCCCAGGTCAGGCTCATCGATGCCAAAGGACGCAAGCGCATACTGCACGCAGGTGGTTATCCCCACCCGGGGGTCTGTCAGGGTTCCGTCCAAATCAAACAACAGATATTTTTTCATCTAAAAACTCCTTATCCGATCTCCGTCATCCACGGTATTCTCAAATTTCACAATGCGCACGTCATAGCCCACCGTGTCGCTCACCTGCACATGAGCTGTCTCCCCCGTTTTTTTGCCAAGCAGCGCCTTGCCCAGAGGGGACTCATTGCTTATCAGACCCTCCAGAGAATTTCCCCGCACCGTGGTCACAATCTTATAGGTCTCCTCGCTCCCGTCGTCCAGAAAAGCCACCGTCACCGTATTGTTGATGCCAATCTCATCCGCCGCGGAATCCTCCGATATCACCTTCGCCGTGCGGATCATTCTCTCCAGATAACGGATCCTGCTCTCGTTCTGATTCTTGACCTTCTTGGCAGCGTGATACTCAAAATTCTCGCTCAAATCCCCGTGGGCTCTGGCCTCCTTCACATCCTCAAGCGCCTTCGGCCGCACCACGAGCTTCCGATACTCTATCTCCTCTTCCATCTTTTTGATGTCGCTGGGTGTCAGTTGATCATACATATCCTTCTCATTCCTCTTATTTTCTTATTCTTAGCTTTTTATTCTTAGCTTCCCCTGTCTCCGGGCTGCAGCTTACACCTGTATCCCAAATATCACTGCCGCGGACACAATAATCTGGATAATCGCGAAACGGTATACGGTCTGAGTGTTCGACCACCCCCAGATTTTGCGCACATGATCGTGCAGCGGCGTCCTGACATGAGTCAGAATATGAATCTTGAAAAATCTCAGCAGAGCCACCTTCACCAGCCCCAGTCCGCCGTCCAGGATCAACACGCAAGCCACCAAAAGGTACAGCACCGGACAGCCCGTTTTTAAGATGGCGATACTGATAAACAGCCCCATGGCGCGGCTTCCCGCGTCGCCCATCATCAGCTTGCTGGGCGTCGCATTGTACCACAGATACCCCAGAATGCACACCGCAAAGAGCAGGATCCCAAAAGAAAAATTCTCAGGCCTGTCCTTGATGCGGTCAATCAGATAAATCGTCATGAGCGTGATAATTCCCAGCGTCCCCGAGAGCCCGTCCACTCCGTCGGCGCAGTTTGTCACATTCACAGACCCCCACACCAGCACCACCGCAAGCAGTGCAAACACCACCGGATGCAGCACGAACTTCACATGAAAAAGCGCAAGCTCCACCACATTGGAATTGTATTTCAAAAAGGTCATGGCTGCCAGAGCCGCCACGCACAAATCCAAAAATCCCTTCTTGTACTCGCCCCAGGGCTTCTCGGAAGCATCGTCCAAAAAACCCGTCAGCATACAGATAGACAGCAATATCAGATAAATCGTCATCTCCGCCTGCGGGGGGATAAAGAGCAGAGCCGTAGCCACAAACACCAACACAAAGATAATGCCCGCCCCGCGCGGCTTTCCCTCGGAGAGCTTCCCCTCATGCGCATACTCCCTGCCGCCGTCCTTGGGCAGATAGGGACAAAGCTTTCCCGTCGCCAGAACCGTGGCGATAAATCCGAACAGGATTCCCGCAAAGACATAAAGGCTGCTGCCGCCCTCAGGCAAAAATTGATAAATCATAGCTAACTCCTCCCAGTGTGTATCTTATCACAAAAAAGGTCTGAACGCAATCCTGCTGTCCCGCTCCGTGTACTCCTCGCGCATCGCCCCCATAGCCTCCTCCACCGCGGCATACAGCCCTGCGGCGGACATGCGCAGCGCACCGGCTCCCCAGATGATCATCTGTTCCAGCCCGTCGGAGGTGGCCACCGTCACCTGAAACCTGTCCGTCATCCCGTGAACCGTCTTTTCAATATACTGATCCGCCGTCTCCGCCTCCTTCGTATAGACGACATGGATATTGTGGTACTGCATCACGCTGCCCGGATTCCCCTTGACCTTATAGGCGTCAAAGACCAGAATCAACGTCCCGCCCCGGATTCCCTGATAATTGCTCATGATATCCATGAGACGATCCCTTGCGCTGTCGATGTTTATCTGCGCCAGACTGCGCAGCTCCTCCCACGCAAAAATGATGTTATAACCATCCACCAGCAGACAGTCCTCCTTCTGCTTTCCCGCTCCCGCAGAGCCCTTTCGGGTATCGCCGCCTCCGACATTCGAGCCTCCGCTTCCCGTACCGCCCGCTCCCGTCCTTCTTGCATCCGCGTAGACGTCCCGGTGGCTCACATGATAACGCCGTCTGCGGCGCCGGTCGTGCTCTCTGCCTCCATAGGTCTGTCTGAAAATAGCCTCTATCTCCTCCTGCGTGATATAACGCTCTGTCCCTCCCCCGCCGGGCATCGGTCCAGCTTCCATGGCCGCCGCTGCCGCGTCCGGTTCCGCGCCGTCCTCCCCGCCTGATTCCACCAGCCGCCGCACACGTTCCGGCAGCTCAACATGAGCATACTCCGCCACATGATCCCAATCCACCACAAAACCTGCTCCGTGGGCACAGAACACGGAACCTGTGGGATTCTCCAAATCTCCCTCCGGGTCGTACCCCCGCTCCGCAATCACTTCCTCCGCATTGTGACAGGGCTCATAGCCGTCCAGAATACAGGAAAGCTGCCCCTCCCCATGCGTGTAGGCATAAACCTCCCGCTGATAATCCCGCATGGCCGCCACCGGAGCCCTGCCCGCAAGGACGCTGCGTCCCCCTTCCGTCCGTGGCGCATCAAAGCTCCCGTGCATACGCTGCATATCCGACATTGCCCGCCCCAGATACTCCGTGGGCAGCTCCAGCACATATGCAAACACCGGTTCCAGCAGAATACTCCTGCTGCTGCGCAGTCCCTGACGCAGCGCCCTGTAGGTCGCCTGACGGAAATCGCCGCCCTCCGTGTGCTTGAGATGCGCCCGGCCTCCCACCAGCAAAATCCTCATGTCCGTGATGGGCGAGCCCGTGAGCACACCCACATGCACCTTCTCCTCCAGATGGGTGAGAATCAGACGCTGCCAGTTTCTGTCCAGCATATCCTCATTGCACAGGCTGGCAAACTGCAGACCGCTCCCCCGCTCTCCCGGCTCCAGCAAAAACTCCACCTCCGCATAATGCCGCAGCGGCTCAAAATGACCGATGCCGATGGCGCGCTCCGCGATGCTTTCCTTATACACAATGCTCCCCGCGCCAAACTCCACCTCCAGCCCAAAGCGCTGAGCAATCAATTCCTTCAAAATCTCTATCTGCACCTCGCCCATGACCTGAACATGAATCTCCCGGCTCTCCTCCTGCCACACGATATGCAGAAGCGGTTCTTCCTCCTCCAATTTACGAAGCTTTAAAAGTGCCTGCGCCGCATCCTCCCCCTCGGGCAGCTCCACCCGGTAGGTCAGCACCGGCTCCAGCACTGGCAAAACGCTCTCCGGCTCCGCTCCAAGCCCCTGACCAGCATAAGTCTGCGTCAGTCCTGTCACCGCACAGATCTCCCCCGCATGTACCTCCTCCGCCGTCTCAAAAGCAGCTCCATTGTATATGCGGATCTGGTCAACCTTCTCCGCAAGAATCGGCGTCTTCACCCGCAGACTTCCGCCCGTGACCCGCAGATGCGTCAGCCTTGCGCCGCTCTGATCTCTGGAAATCTTAAACACTCTGGCTCCAAACTCCTCCGGGTATATCTGCCCGGAGCCATATGCCGCCACACCATCCAAAAGCGCCTCCACGCCCTCCACACGGAGCGCCGCGCCAAAATAGCACGGAAACACCCTGCGCCGCGCCACTGCTCCGGCGATTTCCTCCCGCGTCAGTCCGCCCCGCTCCAGATAGGCATTCATCAGCTCCTCATCACAGGTGGCAAGCTCCTCCGCCAGCTCCTCTGCAAGCCCTTCCGGCAGCCCATCCCAATCCAGCTGCCCGCCGCCATAAGCAGCGCCCGAGAACGCCACGCAGTTTCCGTCCAACTGCCTTCTGAGCGACTCCATCAACCGCCCGCCGTCCGTTCCCGGCTGATCCATCTTGTTTATAAACAAAAAAGTCGGTATCTCATACCGCTCCAAAAGCCGCCACAGCGTGCGGGTATGCCCCTGTACGCCATCCGCCCCGTTTATCACAAGCACCGCGCAGTCCAGCACCTGCAGCGTCCGCTCCATCTCCGCAGAAAAATCCACATGCCCCGGCGTGTCCAGAAGCGTCAGCTCCCGCCCCTTCCATTTAAGCCTTGCCTGCTTGGAAAAAATCGTGATGCCCCGCGCCCTCTCCAGCGCAAAATTGTCCAGCACGGTGTCCTTATGATCCACCCGCCCCAGCTTCCGAATCTGTCCGCCCAGATAGAGCATACTTTCCGCCAGCGTGGTCTTGCCCGCGTCCACATGGGCAAGGATCCCGAGCACCAGACCCTCCGCCCCCACCTGCAGCTTTTGCGTATCCAAATCAGCCCTGCCGCCAATCCCGTTATCAGCCTCATTACCAATTCGGCCATTCATTCTATCTTCACTGCCTTCCATTTTGCCGGGTGTCATCTTCTCTCCTTTTATATCAAAATATATTCAAAACAAAAATGTTTTCACTGTTTTTTATGCAAATAATATCAAATAATGTTCAAAATCCAAAATTCACCATTCTCCCAGAGCACCTCGTATGCAGCCTCTATATCCTCCAGATCCCGCTCCTGCACAAGATACAGCGCCTCTCTGTCACAGGATGCCCAGTCAAAGCTCTGAGTATGAATATAGTGATATCTCTCCGAATAGGGCAGCAGCGTCCTCCCATTGGTGACAGACGTCTCCCCCTGATAATAGCGCGCATCCACACGACAGGCGTACTGCGTCAGTATCTCCGCCATGGACAGATTAAATTGCCATCCCATATTCCCCGTGATATACAGCCTGTCGCACTCCTCCCCGTCCGCCGTCTGCACCGCCTCCAGAAACGCGCCGTTATAATATTGCGCCGATTCCCTCGGATAAACCGTAAAATAAGCACCCACAAACAGCACGGCGCACATCGCATAGACCGCCCCCACAACAAACAGCCACCTCACACTTTTCTCCGAAAGCTTACAGATACAATACGCGCAGACAAAAATCAGCGGGAAAAAAATAATATTGATCCGATTGACATTGACCTCACTGGTGATAATCCCCACCCAGATTCCCGTGAGCAGAAAGCCCCAGAGCGCCAGTTTTCCGGCCTGCCGCTCCACATCCCGCTCCCGGAACAAATCCCTTGAGAGCAAAACCGCGCCCCCTGCCATAAACGGAATACTGATATGATACATGGGACCGAAAGCCGGAATCGCGTTAAACCAATAATCCGGCAGCTGCAGGAAACTACAGCTCACCATGGCGCGGATATTTTTCCAAAGCTGCGCAAATGAAAAATTCAGGAATAAAATATCGTTTCCCCGCAGAGTCTCCGGAAAACGGCTCATGGTAATCAGACCGGTCTCGATGGTCTCCAGATGAAAGAGATTGATCGCCATCACCAGAATCTCCGGCAATGCGGTCAACCCGAAAATCCCGACGGAGAGCAGCACCTCCCGAAAGGAAAACAGCTTTTTTCTCAATCCCCACAGGGCAAATACAGCAAGAAACGGCGTCACGGAATAAACCGCGATGCCGTAACAGTAAAAAGTCAGTCCAAAGAAAAACATGGACAGATACAGATATCTTTTCTTTTTTAAGCCCATCAGCAGAAGATAAAAAGCCAACAGGAATACATGGGGAAACAGATTGCAGTCAATCGCCCATCTGCTCTGCATAAAATGCCAGGGATTCACAGCCGTGAGCGCCATGGCCACCAGACCAAAACGCTGTCCAAAAAGCTGCTTCCCAATAAGGTATACAAGCAGAACGGAGCCTATGCTGGCAAGCAGCATCGGCAGCCGAATCACCCATGTATGAAATCCGAACAGCCAGATAAAAGGCACCATCAAATAGGACAGCAGCACGCTCATCTGACTCACCTGCCACGCGCTGAAATGCACCGGAAGCCGCACTCCAAAGCGATCCGTCCCATACAGGGACAGCGCCCACGCATCCACCGCTCCCATGGCCTCATCCTGATTCACGCCGCTTGGCAGACTCCCGAAACCAATAATCCGGATGAGAATGGCAAACGCCAAAATCCCCCAGAAAATCAATCTGTTCCTGCTGTCTGTATTGCCCTCTGTCTTCATCAGCCCCTCGCCTTTCCGATTACACACCGCCCGCTTTTGCCCGGAAAAATATTCCATACCAAAATATACCCTGCTATTTTAGCATTTTTTCCGACAAATGACAAGACGGCGGCGGGGATACGACCAATACTGGTGTAACAATTGAGCCTAAAATATTATGAATACTATATTCAGCCAGCGCCGAGGCGGGAGGCGGCGGGGATGCTTGGGCAGATTTTGGCGGAGGTTGGTGCGTTTTCTTATAGTGCGTACCAGAAACAAGGGTGAAATGCGCACGGATGCGCATTTCAGGCTCTACGGTGCATGGATGCACCTTAGAGCCGACCCGTAAATTGCCGAATATTGCCACTGCACTATTAGAAAACACCCAACCGCAGCCCATCTGCCCAAGCATCCCTGCCGCCTCCCGCCGACACGATTGAAATAGCAATCACAATTCAGGAGGAGCAGGCATACCGTCAGGAGTCCCCTCGGGAGGCGAGGGCATATTCCCGTCAGCATCTCCCTGTTTTCCGTGCCCCCTAAAGCCGCCCTCCGGTCTGGGAGTCCCGGGCTCCATGCCCTCGCGGTCGAAATTTTTCGGGTCAAAATTCTCGCGATTGCCGTGGTCGAAGCCGCCTCCGTGGTCAAAGCCCCCTCCATGGCCGAAGCCCATGCCGCTTCCGTAGATTGTCTCTGTCATTTCCACCTCCACCGTCTCATCGCCCATGAGCACCGTGTAGGTCTCACCCACCCGGATGTCTCCGCAGCTGAACACGGCGGAATTATAAGCCTTCTGAGCCTCGCAGCTAAGCAGCACCGCGCCGGAAGCATCCCGCAGCTCCACGGTGGTGCCCGCACTCTTCATGCCGGAGACCTTCACCAGCATAGAACACTGAGTGGAATCCGCGCCAAAATTTTCCGCCATCTGGCTTGCCCCCAGCGCAATGACCACGCCGCCTTTGATAACAGCCTCTCCATTGTAGTCCAGCGCGCCGTTCCCGCCGTTTGTGGGGCCGTAGACAAGGATTTCGCCTCCATTCACATAGAGGTTCCCATTGGAATCCACGCCGTCTCCGCCCGCATCCACCGTGATTTTGCCGCCGGAAATGATGATGGCATTATTGGCATTTGCCGCAAAAGGATTTCCGCCGAAGCCATCGCGACCCTCGCCGCCGCTGCCATCACTGCCGCCCGCGGCATTCAGTCCGTCATCCTCCGCGCGCACGCTGATCTCACCGCCCACAATCTCGATGCCAGCTCCCTCAATCCCCTCGTAACTTTCTGTCACCTCAATGCTGCCCCCTGCAATCACAAGCTGCGTGTCGGAATGAATGCCGTCATCCCCCGCCGCGAGCGTGATATTTCCGCCGCTGATATAAGTATAGCCCTTTGTCTCATCCTCGTCATTGCCGGAGTGAATGCCGTCTGTTCCGGCATTGATTGTCAGATTCCCGTTTGCAATCCGCACGCTGTCCTTTCCCTGCAAGCCATGCTTACCCGCAGCAATCTCGTAATCCCCGCCGGCAATCACCAGATCGTTCTTGCAGACGATGCCGTGCCCCACAGCGGAACTCACCTTCAGCGAGCCCTCTCCATTAAATGTGATATCGTCCCGGGCAAAGACCGCGCCGTCGATATTGTGCTCATCTATCGCCACATATTCCCCCGTGGTCTCCAGACAGTTCTCACTGCCCGCTGCGGTCGTCACAAACACCTTGTCGGCCTGTTCCACATATAACGCCGCACTGCTCTCACAGGAAATCTCCGCCCCGTCCAGTATCAGTTGGATCTTGTCCGCCTTGTCCGCCTGAACCGTCAGCTGTCCCTGCAAGGAACCGGAAATCAGATAACTGCCCGCCGCGGTGACTGTCACCACATTGCCCGCTATCCTTACGTCTGCGGAATCAGACTGCGCGGTGTCACCCTGCAAAGCAATCTGCACACATTCCGACTCATCATAGCCAATCTCTCTGTCCCGGTTGCTGAACATGTCCGAAACGTCCAGAAGCGTCACCTCGCCGCGGTTTTCCGCGCCAAAATTCTCTATATTTTCCTCCGCGTTTGTGCGCTTCGCCATACCGCAGCCGCACAAAACACTGCCACTCAATATACAGCTGCACAAAATCGCTGCCAGCCGCTTTATTTTCTTCCCATTAATAAGATGCATCTTCATGGCTCCACCTCTTTCTGCCGATACCCCGTCTGCTCACAGCTCACCCACCGGAGTCTCCCGCTTTGAAAGCATGATTTCCAGATTACCGTTTCTGCAGCGCAGCTTGTCGATAAACTCCTTCTCCCTCACATCCGTCCGCAGCTCCACCTGATAAGTCAGTTTGAACAAACTGCCCATATGGCTGGTCTTTACATGCATCAGCTCATAGCTTTTTGTAAACTGCTGCAAAACCTCCTCAAACACATCCCCATAATCCAGATTTTCCGGAATCGTGATGGACAGGATTTTAGATTGTTCCAGCCTGTTTCTGCGCTGTCCAAACCAATTGTAGACAAATCCCGCCGCGCCCAGAATAACTGTAAAGAGCACCGCATAGGCGAGATACCCCATGCCCGCAATGAGCCCCGCGCCCATGGCGAGGAAAATAGCGCTGATTTCCTTCGCCGTCCCCGGCGCCGAACGAAAGCGCACCAGACTAAAGGTTCCCGCCACGGCCACACCCGCTCCCACATTGCCGTTTACCATCATGATCACCACGCACACCACCGACGGAAGCAGCGCCAGCGTCGCCAGAAAACTCTGACTGTGCCCGGATTTATACCCGTGTACTACCGCCAAAAAAAGACCTATCATCAGAGATACCCCGATACACAGCAAAAAATTCCCCACGGAAATCACACTCTGCGAAGTCGAGTCGAAAATTCCTCCAAATATATTCTCAAGCATATTTTCTTCCTCCCGTATGAATCTCATTTTCCTCCAATGCCATCATCTGCTCATAGGCTCTCCCATACTTGGAAAATCCCGTCTGAAAAATCCCGTTCTCGGACAAAAGCCTGCACAGCCAAAGAGGCATGGCCGCCGCAATCTTGATTTCCATCAGCACCATCCCCGGCTCCAGGACAGGCATCCCATAAGATTTTGTGCAGAGAGACAAGGCCTGCCTTCTCCAGAGGATATTTTCATCGAATGTGACTCTCAGCTCTCTGTCATCCCTCCCGTAAAACGCCTCCCGCTCATAGGAAAGCCAGACCACCGGCGCAAGCCCCTGATACATTCCTTTAAAATAATCAATCTCCTCGGCAATCTGACCGCCGCAGGACAAAGCCTTCCCGTTCAGCAGATAATCCATGGCCTCCTGCTCTCCGGCGCTGATACGGCGTTTATAGACCACGCCCATATATTTCTTCTTTATCTCCAGAAAAACCTCACTCTCCCGCGTCGCCCTGCCGTAGCTTCGCACCCGCAGCTTCTCCTTATAAACAGGCTTCTCCAGAGAACGCTTCACCAAAAGATAATCCGGCGTGTCAAAATAGATATTGCAGATTGTACTCCGCCCATATTCATCCGGCTGCACATATGTATCCATCGCCTCCAGAAGCAGCGCTTTCTGCTCCTTTGTGATCAGATACTTCAACTCATACCGCTCGAAAATATCCTGATATCCCATACCCTTTATCGCTTCCTCTCCCGATACGTTTCCCGAACACTTTTCCTTTTTTTCGGTTTCTAAAGGGCATTCTAACAGGCAAACCTAAAATGAACCTTAAATATGTCCAATCAAATAAACCACTGCTTCATGACATCCAAAACCTGAACCAGCTCTTCCTCCCCGATAATATAAGGCACCATCGCATACAGATAATTCAAAAACGGCCGGCTGAACACCCCGCGTTCATACGCAAAGTCCTGATATCCGGCAAGCACAGCCGGATCGTATACCTCAATACATACACAGGCTCCCATGATCCGAATCTCCCGGATGCGGGGATTGGAGAAACCAGCCATCTCCCGGCGGGTAATCTCTTCTATTCTGTGAATTTTGGACAGATAATCCTGCTGCTCAAACAGCTCTATGGATTTTAACGCCACGCTGCAGGCCAGAGCATTGCCCATAAAAGTCGGGCCATGCATCAGCGCGTGGGCGGGATTATCGTCATAAAATCCCTGATACACTCTGTGATTCGCCACCGTGACGGCATGACCGATATATCCGCCCGTCAACGCTTTGCCCAGCACAAGGATATCGGGCAGCACCAAATCCGCCACAAAGCGGTTTCCGGTGCGTCCGAATCCCGTGGCAACCTCATCAAAAACCAGAAGCACACCGTACTCATCGCAGAGCTCTCTGGCGCGCTTCAAAAACGACACATCATACATGCGCATACCGCCGGCGCCCTGAAGCAGCGGCTCCACCAGAAAACAGTTCAGCCTTGCATGGTATTTTGCAAAGGCCTCCTCCAGCGCCTCTGTCTCAGCAGGGATATGGATGACATGCGGGCTCTCGCCATACGCCTTCAAAACAAAGTGATAGTCCTCGTCGTCCCCCACCTCCATCGTCTTGAAGGTATCGCCGTGATATGCATGCTCCAGCGCCAGCACCATCGTGCGCTGCGTCTCCTCCCTGTTCATGTAATACTGCAGAGCTATTTTCAGCGCAACCTCCACGGCAACGCTTCCGGAATCCGAAAAAAAGCAATAGTCTAAATCCCCGGGAAGCCAGCTCTGCAGCTTTTCCGAGAGCTTCCGAACCGGCTCGTGGGTAAGCCCGCCAAGCATCACATGGGCAAACTTCTCCAGCTGCTCCTGAATCGCCCGGTTCAGCTCCGGGTGCTTATAGCCATGGATCACGCTCCACCAGGAAGAGACCGAGTCAATCAGCTTCCTGTCCTCCGTAAAAAGATACACGCCCTGAGCATCCACAATCTTATACGGAGCTTTCATCGTCTTCATCTGTTCATAGGGATACCAAATCATCGCCATACCTCCCGTACACAGCCGTGTGTTTCCGGCTTCATCTTCATGCTGCTTCATGCTTTTAATGATATAATGACTCCAGCAGTTTTAGCGAAATGTCCAGCTCTGCCGCTCCATCTTTTACACATGCCAGCACCTTTAATCCCGTCCTGTACTCGCACATGGATAAATTGTCCTCATGGAGCGCATTTCCCGGCTGATACCGGTTAAATATAATTCCCTCCACCGGAATCTGCGCCGCCTTCATATACTCCGCTGTCAGCACAACTGAATTGATTGTTCCAAGCCCCGCGTCCGCAATCATCACACAGTGCATGTCCCTTGCCCTGATAAAATCCTCCAGCCATATCTCCTGCCCGTCAAAACACAGCGGACACAGTATCCCGCCGGATCCCTCCGCCGTGACATAATCATAGCGGTCGCAGACAGCGTCAAAGCCTTCCAGAACCCGCTCCATATCCACAGGCTTCCCCTCCATGCGGGCTGCCAGATGCGGAGACACCGCCGTCTCATAGACATACGGACACATCTCCTCCAGAGGCTGTTCGATACCTGACACCGATTTCACATGCAGCGCATCCCCGGGTATCAGACTGCCGTCCGGGCGGCGGTCATTTCCGCTCATCGCCGCCTTGTAATAAGCCTCGCTCCTTCCGCTTTCTCTGAGCTTTTTTAAAATAAGCCCTGTCACATAAGTTTTCCCGATATCCGTCCCTGTCCCGACGACAAACAAATTTTTACTCATTGCAGACCTCCGCCTTATAGCCCAACTCCTCTAAAAGTTCCATATCCGTCCTGGTTGTAATGCCCGCGGTCGTCAGCATATCCCCCGAGATTGCCGCGTTTGCTCCGGATTCAAAGCAGCCTCTGCCCTTGTCGGCAAGCAGCCCTCTGCCCCCCGCCAGCCGGATGAAGGCATCGGGAATAATAAAACGATAAACCGCCACGATCCGTCTCATATCCTCCCCGGTCAGTCGCTGATTCTTCTCGAGAGGCGTGCCGGGAATCGGATTCAGCATGTTCACCGGCACGCTCCTGATACCCAGCCTTCGCAGACAAAACGCCATATCAATCCGGTCTTCCACCGTCTCGCCCAGCCCCATAATACCGCCGCTGCACACCTCCAGTCCCGCCGCCTGAGCCGCCTGTATCGCCCGCACCTTATCATCAAAGGTGTGCGTGGTACACACATTGGCAAAATTCCTCTCCGAAGTCTCCAGATTGTTATGTACTCTTGTCACACCGGCCTCCTTCAGCTTCCCAAACTGCCGCTCATCCAACAGCCCAAAGGAGACACAGACCAGAATCCCCACTTCCTCCCGGATCCTTCTCACCACGTCACACATCCTGTCCACTTCCTCATCAGACAGACGCTTTCCCGAAGTGACGATAGAGTAACGGAGTACTCCCTGCTCATGATTTGCCCTTGCCTGCGCCACAATCTCGTCCGCAGGAAGCAGCGGATACCGCGCCGCACAGGTGTGATTGTGAGCTGACTGCGCACAAAACTTACAGTCCTCAGAGCAGCTCCCGCTCTTTCCGTTGATAATCGTACAGATATCGAATGTATCCCTGCAGAAATGTCTGCGTATCCGATCTGCACTCCCGCACAGCCTGTCAAGAGGCTGCTCATACAGATACAGAGCCTCCTCTCTGGTAATCTGCCCTCCCTCAAGCACCTTATCCGTCAATGCATCTAATCCCATCATTTAATAACCATGCCTTTCCGTAATCTGCAAACTCATTTTTCTCATTATGGGAATCAGCCGCTTCCCCAGCGCCGCCCCGAGAACACACAGCGCGATATCCCCCGGCGCCACCAAGAGAAAACAATACAAAAACAGCGGCCACAATCCCATAGGCGTACCGAGATAAAATTTACTGATCATATAATAATAAATCATCCCAAACAGATAGACGATTCCCATACCGATAAAATTGGCGCCAAGCAGACGCTTATATCCCGGGCGGGGCGTCCTGTTCGCAATCACTCCCGTGACATAAGCCGCCACCGCAAATCCGACAATATAGCCAAAACTCGGTTTCAAAACATAAGCGGGTCCCCCGCCCTCGGTAAACACGGGCAGACCCATCAGTCCCATCACTATGTAAATACAGACCGAATACGCTCCCAGCTTCCCTCCCAGCAAAAGCCCCGCCAGCATCGTGAACAGAAACTGTAGCGTAAACGGCACCACGGGGATCGGTATTTTTATAAACGCTCCCACCGCAATCAACGCCGCAAACATTGCGCATAAAATCAAATTTCTGGTTTTCAACAGCCTTCCCCCTCCTATGAATTACGGACAAATACCAATACTGATTTCACCGGAGGAAAGACTTTCCCTGGCACCATCCTCATATTCCACCAGCAGGCGGCACTCGTCGTCTATCCCCAGCGCCACAGCATTTTTAGCCCCTCCGGCGGACAACACCGCAATCCGCTTTCCAATCACCATGCTGCGCCTCCGGTACTCCTCCACATAATCCGCCCCGGCTCCCGCGCCACAGCGTGCATCCCGACGATAGCGCGTCTCCTGACCATCGTGTGCCTCCTGAGCACCGTGCGCCTCCCGACCACCGCACTCAAAATGATAATAACTCCAAAACCGATTCAGGAACTCCGCCGCCAGCCGATTTTTGGCATCCTCCCGTCCGGTATCAAAAACTGCCCCCGCAATGCCTCCCAGCCCTTCTGGAAATCCCTCTTTAGGCTGATAGACATTGATCCCGATGCCCAGCACGGCATATTCCAGCAGACCGCTCTCCAGACCAAAGGAGCCTTCCGTCAAAATACCGCAGACCTTTCTGTCCCGCACATAAATGTCATTCACCCACTTAATCTGCGCCCTTTCGCCGGACACCGCCTCAATCGCCTCGCACACAGCCACCGCCGCCATGGTCGTAAGCCTGACCGCCTGTCCGGACGGACAATTCTCGGGACGCAGCAGCAGACTCATGTAGATTCCCGTACCCTGCGGTGAGAAAAAACTGCGCCCCAGCCGCCCGCGTCCCGCTGTCTGCTCATTAGCCGCCACCACATACCCCTCCGGCATCCCGGAGGCAGCGGCCTCCCTCGCCACAGCATTGGTAGATGCCGTCGTGGCAAGAACGCAGAGCTCCAAATCAGTGCCCTTCCATTCCGAAGCACTCAGATATTTTCTGATTCCCTGCACCGACAAAATATCCGTAGCCCTCGACAGGCAATACCCTTTATTTGTCACTGCGTCTATGGCATATCCCGCATTTTGCAGCGTTTTCACAGCCTTCCAGACGGCAGCCCGGGACACGGACAGCCTTCCCGCAATCTCCTCACCCGAAAAATAAACACCCCTGTTTGCTTCCAACAATTCTAACAATTTTTCTCTGGTATTCATCTCATCTCCCACAAATCGAGGTAAGTCTACCACACCCATGCTTGATTGTCAACCAATTAGTACATGCAGGTTTACATTGCGCCCTGACTATGCCCTCCACTAAGTCCTCTAACTCAACCCGCTGACTAAGCCATCACGGCAGCACCACCTCAAAGCTGACAGACCTGCCGTCCTCGCTCCTCGCCGTAATCCTTCCGCCGTGCTGCCGCACGATCGCCTTGACGATGGAGAGCCCGATACCGCTTCCGCCGGTTCCTGAGTTTCTGGAGGCGTCCAATCGGTAAAAGCGCTCGAAGAGCATATCCAGACTCCCCGGTGCGATACCGCTCCCTTCCTCCACCGTGTTCCACACCAGAAGCTTCGACCTTCCGCCCTTCCTGACCGATTGCAGCTTCACCCGGATTTCCCCCTGCGCGGACGCATATTTCAGTGCGTTTTCCAAAAGCAGCTCCACCATCTGTCTGAGCTTATCCGCGTCTCCCTGACAGATTACGCCCTGCTCCACCTCCACGGACAAAGCTTTCTCCCCCGCACAGACCAGCGGTTCAAAAACCGCCGCCGTCTCCGCCACGATTTTTGACAGATCGCATACTGCGGACACGGCCTTTTCTTCCTCCTCAAGCGCCGAGAGCTGAACCATCTGCTCCGTGAGTCTGCCCAGCCTCTTTACCTGATTGCGTATGCTGGCAGTCCACTGACTCTCCCGCCCCTCCAGCTCCAAAATATCCACATTCGCGGAAATAACCGTGAGCGGCGTCTTCAGCTCATGGCTGGCGTCCGTGATAAAACGCTTTTGCTTGCGATAGCTCTCCTCCACCGGCGCAAACACCCGCCCGGAAAAAACAAACACCAGCACAAACACCGCAAGCATCCCCAGCAGGGAGACCCCCACGCTGGTAAACACCAGATTGTGGAAAACCGCCAGATCCTTCCCGCAGTCCACAAAAATAATCCTCCCGCCGGTCGTCTCGTCGGCTGTGTCTCCTTCCGTCCGGTTCAAATAGCGATAGCTCCCAACAAATCCCTTCGTCCTGTGCTGCTCCCGGATTTCCTGTGCATACTGAATAGCCTCCCCGGTCTCCACCGCGGCAATCCGCCCCGTGTCCACTGAGATAACCTCTCCCTTCTCGTCCAGCCGCACGGAGAAAAAACGGGTGTCATAGGGCGTCTCCGGCGTAAATTCCCGAAACGCACCAGGCTTCCCAAAATCCTCCAGCACAGGCTTACGCCCGGCTTTGTCCCGACCGCCCTCCGGCGTCTGCTCACGCTTGGAATAATTGTCGGGAAAATGCCCCCCGTTTTCCGCAAGCATCTCCAAAATGGCGTCCGCCCGCCGGACAATTCCCAGATAGCTGGCGACATTCAGACTGCCCACGATCACCGCCAGCACCGCAAACATCGAACACATGGCCACGATAATAAATTGTTTCCGCAACTGCCGAATCATTCGGACGCCTCCTCTCACTCTTTACCAGTCAACAGATAGCCCTGATTGCGCAGAGCCTTAATCTGCACATCCGCCTGAATGGACGCCAGCTTTTTCCGAAGATAGGAAATATTCACCCACACCACACCGGCATCCGTATCACTGTCATATCCCCACACGCGCTCCATAAACCGCTCCACGGACAACACCTGTCCGGGGTTGGCGATGAGCATCTCCATCATCTGAAACTCCTTGTTCCCCAGCCGCACACTGCCCCCGGAAGCCGCCAGCTCAAACGTCATCCGATCCAGCGTCAGATTCCCATAGTGCAGCAGACTGTCCACGCCCGCCGTCTGTTTTCTTGTCATGGCGCGGATGCGCGCCAGAAGCTCCCTTGTGTCAAAAGGCTTTGGCAGATAATCATTGGCGCCGCTGTCCAGTCCCTCCACCCTGTCATCCACCCCGGATTTGGCGGTGAGCAAAAGCACGGGTACGGCATTCCCCGCCTGCCGGATGCGCTTCAGCACCGTCAGACCGTCCATCTTCGGCATCATGATATCCAGAACAGCCCCGTCATACTCCTGTCCCTCCAGATAGTCCAGGGCGTCCTGTCCATTGTGTACCACATCCACAGAATAATGGCCATGCCGCAAAATCACCGCCAGCGCATCCGCCAGCTCCCGCTCATCTTCCGCTAACAACAGTCTCATATGCGTTTTTTCACACTCCTTTTGTCCGGCTTGACAAAATCTTCCTCGTCCCGTATAGTTAAATCTGGTAAAAATAATCGCCAGGGGAGCACATCGCTGAGATTGAAACGCCGCCCGCTTCAGGGTAAGCGCTTCTAACCCTCACTACCTGACCCGGATAATACCGGCGTAGGGAGGCGAAGGAATCCTTATGTCTGTTGACTCATGCGCAGGATTCCTTCTGTACCGATGCTGTCCCTCCTCGCGCAAACGAAGGAGGATTTTTTTATGAACAACAAAACCAAAATTTTAGTGGAAGGCGCCGTCATGGTCGCACTTGCCACGGTACTCAGCTTTATCCGGGTAATCAAGCTGCCCTGGGGCGGCTCTGTCACTCTGCTCTCCATGCTGCCCATCGTGCTCTTTTCCATCCGCAGGGGCATCGGCTCCGGGCTCACGGTATCCTTTGTGTACGCCCTGATCCAATTTGCACAGAGCATCATGGACGGCATCTTCGGCTGGGGACTCACTCCGGGAATGCTGCTTGCCTGTATTTTTCTGGACTATATCGGCGCATTTTTTGTGCTGGGGCTCGCCGGCATATTCCGCCAAAAAGGCTTGCCCGGCTGGATTTCCGGAATCAGTCTCGCCGTGGTTCTGCGCTTTGTGTTCCACTTTTTGAGCGGCGTCATCATCTGGAAGAGCTATGGCGAGCTGTGGCAGGGCTTTTCCACTGAAAACACCTATCTGTACAGCTTTTTATACAATGGCTGCTACATGCTGCCGGAGCTTATCTTTACGCTCGCAGGAGCGCTCGCACTGCTCTCCGCTCCGCAGACCAGGCGCCTGTTGCTGCCCAATGAATAGGGCTCACTCTCTTCCCCCGTATTCTTCCAGATAAAAGGAATAGAGCGCCCGTTCCTTCACCCGCATACCGGTCAGCTTTTCCAGAGCTTCCCGATAATAGGTAAGCTGCACTTCATAGCGGTTCCACAGCTCTTCCATACTGCCTATGACGTCCGTCTTATAATCCAGCACCACCACCTCGCCGTCCTCCACCCAGAAGACGTCGATGATACCCTGGATCAGCACGGTCTCCTCCCCGGGGAATTCTCCGGAGAGGCGCTCTGCGGCGATTCCCAGCACAAAGGGCTGCTCTCTGTAGAGCTCCCCACGAAGCTGCGCCGCCCACATGCGCCAGGCGATTTCCGACTTCAGAAAGCCAGCCACCTTGCGCCTGTTCAGCGCGTCATAATATTCCCGGGAGAGCCGCATAGCCAGCACCTCCCCCTCCAGAAAGCTCTGTAAATCCCGATCCAGTCTTTTCCAATCCAGCATTCTGCAATAATCAGCATATCCCATGGGCAATCTGTCAAACTGACTCCCCAGAAGCTTCTGAAAATCCACAAGCTCCATAGCCCGGTGAAACGCGTTTCCCCGGACGGTGCCGCTCACCTTCTCCTGTTCCCTGCGAAATGCCGGAATGTACGGTACAACCTCCCGTTCCTCAAACGCGTGAAAAGCCTCCTCGTCCCTGTCCGCCATAGCCGCAATCTTCAGCTCCGACACCGTGGTCTTTGTATAGAGCTTTTCCAGATTCCGATGCGGATACTCAAAGACAAGTCTGCCCCGCAGCCGCTTTGCAGCGGTTTCGTCCGCATAATCTCCGGCATACTGCAGCGCCTCCAGACTCCCCGCCATTTCAAACTGCTCCTCAAGAGCCTCCGCCTCCAGTTCCTCCCTGCCCACGATCCTCACCTGTAAATCTGTCTGAGCCAGAATAGGCATCAAAAAATCCATGTAGCTTCCGGCCTCCATATAATCCGGATAACCAAGCTTTCCGGCGGCAAACTCCCGGGCTGTGTCCCATTTCTCCTGCGCATTGTCCAGCGCAGCTGTCAGGATCAGCTTTTCCCGGGCTCTGGTCAGCGCTACATAGAGCACCCGGAGCTCCTCCGCCAGATTTTCCTCCCGCATCTTCCGGGCAATCACATTCTGCCGCAGCGTTTTATTGCGCACGCGCTTCGCGGGCTCCACATAAGTGACGCCCACGCCCATATCCATATCCACGATCATGGCCTGACTGTAATCCCGCACGGAAAAACGCTTTGCCAGCCCCGACACAAAGGTCACCGCAAACTCCAGTCCCTTTGACTTGTGAATGCTCATAATGCGCACCACATCAGCGTTTTCGTCCAGCATATCCGCCTCGCCGTAATCCACGTCATATTTTTCCAGCTGCTCCATGTAGCGCACAAAATGAAACAGTCCGAAATAACTGGTCTTTTCAAAATCCGAGGCCTTGGTAAACAGCATCTCCACATTGGCTCTGCGCTTGCCGCCCGCCGGCAGCGCCGTCACATAATTCAGATAATCGTGATCCTCCACCAGCCTCTGCAGAAGCTCCCGGATGGGCATATAGACCGTATAGCCGCGGTAACGCCCAAGCTTCTCCAGAAAGCTTTTCACTCTCTCCCGCAAATCTCCCGCCGCTGCCTGAATAATCTCCTGATTTTCTCCCTGCGCCCAGACACACAGCGCCTCGTACAGAGAGCGTCCGCCGCCTCCCGCGCGAAGCAGCGCAATCTCTTCCTCCGAAAAGCCGCCGAACACGGATTTCAACATGCCGTACAGCGGTATGTCCTGTCTGGGATTGTCCAGCACCCGCAGCACCTGCAAAAGCTCCTGCACCTCAGTGGCGGCAAAATATCCGGTTCTGGCAGTGATATAGACGGGGATGCCCTCCTGTTCCAGCACCGTTTTGAACTCCTCGTCCCAGCCCTGGGTGGCCCGGAGCAGGATTACCATATCAGAATAGCGCACCGGACGCAGCCTTCCGCTCTCCTTATCCGACACCTGAAAGCCCCGCCGCAGCTCCTTGATGCGCCGCGCCACAGCCAGCGCCTCCGTCTGCCTCGCGTTTTGTTCTTCCCCTCTGTCCGGCTTTTCCACCAGCAGAAATTCACTCTGAGCATCCGACGCTTCGGGGTACTCCGCCCCCGCGTACAGCGCCGCCCGGTCATCATAGTTGATGCCGCCGGTTCTTTGGCTCATCAGTCTGCGAAACACACTGTTTACCGTGTCCACCACCTGAGGACGACTTCTGAAATTGCGGCTCAGATCAATGCGGCAGCGGCTCTCACCCCGTTCCTCATAGCGCTCATACTTTTCCATGAAAAGTTCCGGTCTCGCCAGACGGAAACGGTAAATACTCTGCTTGACATCCCCCACCATAAAGCGGTTAAAACGTCCCGCCGCCTCCCCGGACACAGCCTTCAAAAGGTATTCCTGCACCAGATTGCTGTCCTGATACTCGTCTATGAGAATCTCCTGAAAATACTGCGCATACTCCCTTGCCACTCTGCCGGGCTTAATCTCCTCCCCGTCCCGCTCCAGCAGAATCTCCAGAGCATAGTGCTCCATATCGGAAAAATCAATGATTTTCCGCTCCTGCTTGCACTGCCTCATTCTGCGGTCAAATTCCAACGTCAGGTCGATCAGGGTGTTCACCGCCGACTCACAGGCCTTGGACTGGGCAGCCGCAAGCTCCGCGGGCGTCTGGAAAAAAACTGCCCCCATATCCTGCAGAATATCCTTCACCTGCGTCCGAAACGCCTTTGCCCTCTCCCGCTTTAAATAAGACACGCTCTCGTCCTTCTTCACGGGCAGTCTGCCAAAGACAAAGGCAGGAATCCGCACACTGTATTCCGCCAGAGAATCCTGCCCGCGCAAAGCCTCCAGCGCCTCCAGCTCCTGCTCTACCAACGCCCCATACATGTACGGCCCGTCAGGACTGTCACACAGACGCCGTACCTCCAAGAGCTTTTCGATACAGCCGTCCAGCATGGCGTCCACATAACGCTTCAGATACTGCCCCGCATCGCCCGTAAAGAGCTCCTCCACCGTCTCCGCCCCATAGTCCTGTCTGCGGGCATTCAGCCACTCCTCGGGGAAAGGACAACTCGCCGCATGGCCGGACAGCCTTAAGATATCATCCTCCAGCACCCGCTCCCGTCCCCCCGGGCAAAAGAACTCCACACAGTGGCAAAACTCCGGGCTGCCCTCCGCATAGCGTTCCTCCAGAAGCTCCGCCAGAACCTCCTGCGCAAGAAGCCCGACCTCATTTTCATCCGCCACCCGGAAGGCCGGATCCAGCCCTATCTCATGAAAATGATTGCGTATGATAAAGAGACAGAAGCTGTCAATGGTGGTAATCTGCGCATTGTGGAGCAGCGCAGACTGCCGCTGAATGTGCTCCGACTCCGGGTGCTCCCGCAGCGCGGCGGCAATCCCCAGAGCAATCCGCTCCCGCATCTCCGCTGCCGCCGCATTGGTAAAGGTCACGACCAGCAGCCTGTCGATATCCACCGGATGCGCCTCATCGCAGACCATCCGGACGATGCGCTCCACAAGCACCGCCGTCTTGCCGCTGCCCGCCGCCGCGGACACCAGAATATTCCGATTATGCAGTTGTATCACCTGTTCCTGTTCCGGTGTAAATTTCAAATCGTTTCCTCCCGCATCCGCTGCAAAACCGTCTCTTTATCCAGCTCCTCCAGCCTGCGCTTCGCATATCCCGGTATGGCGCCGTCGAAGCCACAGACCTTTTTGTATGCACAGTAGGTACAGGCGGTCTCCGACGCCCCCTTCTCATAGGGATTGACGCTGATACAGCCGTCCAGCATCCGCTGCCCGATATCCCGAATCTTCCTGTTTACATAATCGGAGGCCAGCCGGAGCTCATCGCTGCTCATGACGCCCGAGCGGGCGCTGAAGCTCCCATCCTTCTTTCGCTCTACGGGGATCACATCCGACCTGCCCTGCATCGTCTCATCCAGCTTCTCCACGATTCCCGGCCCGCTGTTCACCACACCCTTCATCCTGAGCTGCCCCGCAATCTGCGCCTGTAATTCCTCCTCCGAGAGCTCCACCGCCGTCTCCACCGTGGGGTCGTCAATATGGTAATAGAGAAGAGCCGCCGGGACAATCTCCTTGTCCGGGTACTTCCGCGCCTCCAGCTCCAGCGCGGCGTTCATATAGACCACCAGCTGCAGCTGCAATCCATAATACAATGCCACCAGATCAAACTGACGATTCCCGGACTTATAATCGATGACCTTCACATAGACATGCTCCTCATCCTGAGCCGTGTCAATTCTGTCAATACGCCCCTGCAGATGCATCCGCTCGTCCTCCGATAAGGTCACCTGGATGCTGTCCAGATCCGAGGCAAAACGGAAAGAAAGCTCGTACTCCTCGGGCTGGAAGCTCCCCTTTTTCAACTGCCTCTGCAGGGTCAGCACCGTGCGGGTGAGGATTCTCCCCATGCGCGTCAGCGCGTACTCATTGCGGGCGCTGCTGTAGAGCACCGTGTCCCCATACACTGCCGCATATGCCTCCAGCCCCTCCCGCACCGCCTTCTCTCCAAACTCCTCCGGGAAGTCAAACCATGTATAGCCATGCTCCGCCAGCTGCCCGCCGAAATGCTCCAGCACCGCATGATACACATTTCCCATGTCCACGCTCTCAAAGCCAAATTCCTCCCGCTCCCGCAGGGATAAACCATACTGAAGGAAATGGCGGTAAGCACATGCCGCAAAGGTCTCCAGTCTGCTGACGCTGTTCTGCAGATGCTGCCCATACAACAGTCTTGACACCATGCGGGACAGCCCCGTGTCCTGATATCTGGCGAAAGCCGCTCCGGTGAGCCGCTCTCTGTCCGCACAGGCAGCCCCCTCCCCAAAGACCTGATAAATCGTGAAAAATTCCGTCCGCGCTGCCCCGTCCCCGATAGCGCCCTCCGCATACTCCCGCAGCTTCCCGGCGAGGAACTCCCTTCCCTGCACCGGATTGACAATCTGCTCCGCCGCGGACATACTCGCGGGAAACTCTATCATAAGTCCCGGGAAAATATTCTGCACCACCTCGATCAGATAGGACGGACGCAGACTCTTTCCCGCACTGTTCACTCTGGAATACGACAGATACAGACGCTTTGAGGGCTTCGTCATATTCAAATACAGATACAACCGCTGAATATACATCTGCTGCCTTGGCGAAGGCGCAAGCTCCAGATTGGACTCCCGCAAAAACTCCCTGTCCATGTCGGAAATCACGCCGCCCTTGGAAGTGTTTCTGGGAATATTGCCGTCATTCACACCCACAAAGAACAAGACCTTCACCTGCTTCAGACGGGTGCGCTCCATATCCCCCACCGTGACGCGATCCACATTCTGCGGGATGGCTCCCACCTCAATCTCCCCGAAGCCCGACTCCAGAATATCCCGAAACTCCTCCAGCGTGATGGACTCCTGCCCCAAAAGCTGATGCACTTGCTCCAAAAGCTCCATCACCAGACGGTAAATCTGGGCATACTCTCTCGCCCGGGCAAGCTCCTGAGCGGCCTCAAACCGATGCTCATACTCCACCAGCTTCTGCTGCACCCGGTTTGCCACCACAAACTCATACAGCCTGTCCACATACTCCGCCGCAGACGCCCTGCCGCTCAGATTCAGCATTTCCACCTGCTCCATGAGCCGCCCCCGCAGCTCATTCAGATGCGCAAGCTGTTCCTCATCCTCACCCATCTGCACAGTCTTGCGGGTAAAGCTCCGGCTCCAGCTCCGATAGCCCCGGATGCCCGTCTGCAGACAATAATTTTCCAATTCATCGATATCCTCCGGTTCCATATCCGCCAGACCGCTGCGCAGATAATGAAACACTGCCTGATACGAGAAATCCCGCTCAAAAAGCTCCAGCGCGCTCTTGATATATTCAATCATCGGATTCAGCACAATCCCTCTGGTGCGATCCAGAAAACAGGGAATGCCCATACGCCCAAATTCAGACTCCACATAGGGCGCATACCCCTCCAAATCCCCTATCACGATAGCGACATCCCGATAAGCCAGCCCCTCCTCCCGAAGCAGTCTGCAGATTTCCAGCCCGGTCTGATGCACCTCCTCCCGGGGTGAAAGGCTCTCAAACAGGCGTATCTCCCCCTGAGTCCCGCTATAGACCTCATACGGATAGCGAAACAGATTCCGCTCCAGATGCTCCAAGGCAGGTGCGTCCGTGAACCGATGCCTGTGATTTTCGCACAAAACGGCCTCCCTGCCAAACCTTCCTGCCTGATCCTGCCGCCCCGTCTGATCCTGCCGCCCCGTCTGATCCTGCTGCCCCGTCTGATCCTGCTGCCCGGTTCGACCCTGCCGCCCCGCCCAATCCCGCTGCCCGGTCTTTGTCACAAACACATCCCGCCCTCTGTCTACGCCCGCCTCTTTCGCCAGCCGCTCCAAGTCCGCCACCGTCTTTTTGCTCAGATGAAACAGCCGCTGCTCCCCATCCTGCACATAGGGATTTTCTCCCTCGCCCAGAATCACCGTCACGATCACTTCCCCGCACAGACGCATGAGTTCCTGAATCACCCGGTTCTGAATCGGGGTAAAACCCGTAAAGCCGTCAAAAATCACTACACTGCCGGGGAGCAGCCGCGACTTTTCCAACGAGCGCGCCAGCACGTCCAGCTTCTCCTCCGTGGTGATAAAATTGCCCTGTATGTACTCCATAAAACCTTTGTAAAGCACTTCCAAATCCTGAAGCTTGCGCACCAGCGCCTCGCGCCCCGCGGCAAACGCAATCAGCCGGGACATATCATTCGTCCCCACCCCGTACTGCATAAACTCCGATATGGCGCTCTTCACCTCATGGATATAACCCTGCCTGTTCAAAAGCCCCCCCAGCGTAGGAAGCCTGTCCTGAAGCCCCGCAGCCACCCGCTGCAACACCAGACTCTTGCCAGTATCGTCCAGCACCGGCACATCCTCCCAGCCGACCTCCTCCAGAATGCGATGGCTCAGCCGTCCGAAGCTCAGAACATCAATATTCAGGATACCGCCCCGCTCCGACAAAGTCACCAGCTCCTTCTGCGTCTGCATGGTAAACTGATCCGGCACGATCACCAGAAAATTCTGCCGCGGACAGTCCTTCGCGCGTTCCAGTATCTCCTTATAAAGCTGCCTGCTCTTACCCGCTCCCGACGGGCCGAAATAAAAGCGTAGACTCATTTTGGCTCCTCCGCACACCGCCGATTTGCTGCGGCGTTCTATCACAGAATATCCAATTCCACAGGACAGTGATCCGACCCCATAATTTGGGAATGGATCTTCGCATCCGCCAACCGCTCCCGCAGATTCTCGGAAGCCACAAAATAGTCAATCCGCCAACCCACGTTCTTGGCTCTGGCATTCGCCATATAAGACCACCAAGAATAGGCATCCGCCACGTCCGGATAAAAATAGCGGAACGTGTCGATAAAACCGCTCTCCAGAACCTTCGTAAAACAAGCCCTCTCCTCATCGGTAAAGCCCGCATTTTTATGATTGGTTTTAGGATTCTTTAAGTCAATCTCCCTGTGAGCCACATTCAAATCGCCGCAGAAAATCACGCCTTTCTTCTCGGACAACGCCTTTACATACGCCAAGAAAGCATCCTCCCATTCCATGCGGTACTCCAGCCTTGTCAGCTCCCTCTGGGAATTGGGCGTATACACCGTCACCATATAAAAATCCTCATACTCCGCCGTGATGACGCGCCCCTCATGGTCGTGAGCCTCCACCCCGATTCCGTAAGACACATCCACAGGCTCCCGCTTCGTAAAAAGCGCAGTACCGGAATATCCCTTCTTCTCCGCGTAATTCCAGAACTGATGATAACCGGGCAGCTCCAGATCATGCTGTCCCGCCTGCAGCTTCGTCTCCTGCAGACAGAAGATATCCGCGTCCGCCTCCTCAAAGAAATCCAGAAAGCCCTTCTGCAGACATGCCCTGATGCCATTCACATTCCAAGATATCAGTTTCATAATCTCTCTCCTTTCACCGCCCTCGGATACGGCACTCAGGCCGCAATATTCAGCCAAATATTACCCGTCCTTCAAAAATGTCGTCGGCCACCACATCCTCCCCCAGATCCACCATATGCCCATAGGGAGCCACTTCCACCCAGCCTGCAGCGTTGTCACCCTCCATATAAATCCAATCGGACTCTCCCTCTTTGCCCAGATAAGCCAGTGTGTATTTCACCTCACCCGGCTCCAGCTGCCCTGTAACCGCTCCGCCGGGCGACTCGTGGATTGGCAGCTTGGTCAACAGCACGAGCGGGTATTCCTCCCAATAGCTTCTCAAAACTTCATGAGTTTCTCCCTCCACACGCTCCAGCCGATATTCCGCATTCAACCGATAAGTAAATTCCAGATATCCCGACTCAATGATATCCCAGCGCTCACCTATACAAATGTCACCGTTTTCGGAAATACTGCCGCTCCCCACAGACGAGCCTACCATGCCAATCTCTGTGGGCGTTCCGCCCTCATAACGGAAGAAAACGCTCTCCGGGTCATCGCTCGGTCCCTCCTCATACAGCATGATCAAAATCTCCCGCCCATCGAGGCTCACCGCATAAAGATAATTCGTGAGATTCGCGCCATAACTCCACCCCACTACACAGCTTTCGCCGTTCATCCTCAGAGACGCGCAGTCAAACAAATCAGTCCAATAAATCCGCCCCCGGCAATACGCCTCATCCGGGCACAGTTCAATCTCCTCCACACTTCCGTCTCCGTTCAGATCAAGCCATGCCCTCGTGCCGCTCACATCCCGCACAGACACATCCATGACCTCCCCTGGATGCGCGCGCAGATATTCACTGACCGACCTTCCATATTCCTCCCTTTCCTCCGCGCTCATCCTCTCAGGCTCCCGCCCCTCATACCCGGGCGCAGACAGGGGAAGCGGACAGACGAACCTCTCCCGGTTCCCCTCCGCAGTGTAATTGCAGATTTCCAGACAGCCCTCATAGATGTCTACATTCCCAAGCCACAGCTCTCCGATATCTTCCACAAAAGGAAACTCTGACACTCTGATGATACCGCTCTGTCTACTGTTGGTATTCAGCCACATCACACTGTCCGGCTTCCACTCAGCCTTACCCTCCTCATAATCCGCATCCGCAATCCAGCACAGCACAATGTCACCGTTCTTCTGCTGGAAACCATCAAGGAGCATTCCGTCAAGAGGAAACAGCATATGGATATAACCACTCCAGATGCAGCTCTGCTCCTCGCCGTTTACCACATAAATACCATCCTCCTGCGCCCGGTAGGTGACATCATTCATAGTGATTTCTCCATCCCGCAGGTATTCCTTCTCTCCCCATTTTATCACCGAATGCTCGAGCCCCTCCACCTCTGTCTCCTCGTCATCCGGCTGCATTACGGGCTCCGTCTCCTCAACCTGACCGTCGGAAACATCACCGTCCGGCCAAACATCCGCCACACTCGCAGGAGTCTCCTTCGCATCCGTCTCAGCAACCTCTGCTGTCCCTGCTTCCTCTGTCGTCCCTGCCGCCTCTGCCAACTCCTCCCGTTTCTCCCGCATTCCTCCCACACAAAGCAACAAAGCAGCCCCCGCCATGAACAATACCACAGCCGCTATCGCCAATATCTTACGTGTCTTCATTTGGCCCCTCCCGTGCAGCACAGTCTATATGACCCACCGCCCCTGTGGCAGCATATAATTAAACGAGTTTATTCTACCATAAAACCACGGCAATTACTACATTCACCCCACGATTTTTCTATTCCATTTTTTCTATTCCATTTTTTCTATTCCTGCAAAATAAGCTCCACCCTGCTCTGTATGATATGCGCCACAGCATCCGAGCTCTTGTCCCCATTGAAATAAAAGGCCGCCTCCTCCTGAATCACCGACCAGATATCGGGATTAAGCATACCATTGCACAAGTCTCCATCATAAAGAATATTTTCCAGAATCCGTATCTCGACATCCGTTAGTTTTAGCATCTCTCCGCCGACCCGTACCTCCGTTCCCCTCGCCTCCTCCGCCAAAGCTCTCAGAACGGAAATGCGGACAGGAAAACCGGGCTCCACCACACCGCGATATTTCTGGTTTTCTTCCCACAGCAGACTCTCGATAAATGCCCACGCTCCCTCCTTCCGGCTGCTTCCGGAATAGATGGCACAGCTGTCAGAACATGCAATAATCTCATAAGTCTGACCGGAAAGCGTAGGATATCCATAGACAGGATATTCCCTGCCATACATATCGGTGTCATACAAATAAGTAGAGAACCAGCCTCCAAACAATACTTCCTTACACAAAGTATTATACTCCTTCTCCTCAGACGTCCATGCCTCCGCCTCCGACCAATCCATCTCTGCATAGTCCCTGCACAGTTCCAGCATATCCACAAACTCTTCCGTCTCAAAAAAGGCTTTCCCCTGCTCCCAGTCAATCAGCTCCTCCCGGTTCCCCTTCACCAGATAGGACAACAGCGCCTCCGGGTCTCCCGGCTGACCTCCAAACAGAGTTTTCTCCCCTCCGCTCTGCTCAACCATATCCAGAAAGGCTCCCATGTTCCACTCCTTCACGGCAGCCTCATATTCCGGGTGTATCGCAACTCCCTTCAACTGAACCTGTGGCGTAAGAAGATACAATCCACCGTCTATCTTATAAACATCCAATAGATTCCACAAAATGTCATCCCTATACTGCGATTGTTCCAGATAGGGCGACAGATCCTCCAGATAACCGTTTTTTGCATAGGACTCATAATATTCAGAATGTGTCATGTCTATAATATCAGGGGCATTTCCAGCCGCCATGTCTGCATGAAGCCGTTCGGTATTATTGTCATAGTTTTTGATTGACACATAGTAATCCTGATTGGTCTGGTTAAATGCAGCGATTGCCCGCCATATGCTGGAAGCTTCCCCATTGTTGACTCCTCCCACCATTCCATACACGAGCTCCGTCCTCTGCTCCCCGGATGCATCCCGCTCGCTCAGCAGACTGTAGCACAGACCATCTCCATTCCTGACGGTTCCAAACAACCGCAGCGTACCTTCTCTTTCGTCATAATATCCAGCCAAAACAGAAGCTATCCCCAATTTCATTGTGTCAGTTCTCGCCAACAGACTGCCGGACTCCCGATTCAGAAACAGAAGCTCCTGAGCCGTCGCCACACACAGCAGCTCCTCACTGCCAGTTCGGACGCCATGAGCCCCCTGAGCAGATGCCTTCAGCGTCCACCGTTCCTCCGCCCCAGTCTCCGCCAGTTCATACATGATAATCTCATCCGCAGCCGCCGTCACACACTCCACCTGCCCATCGTCATCTTCCGCCCAAAGACAGACATCGCCCCGCAGTTCCCAAACTCCGCTCTCCTCTCCCTCTCCATGAAAACGCATCACTTTGCCCTCGCCCGCAAGATATATGTTTTCGCTGCCATCCACAAAAAATCCTCTCCCCATAACAGCATATTCTTCCGACTTCTCCACCCTGACAGACATGACATCACTCCAGACTCCGTCCGCACGCCATTTGTAAAACGTAAAGATGTCATCCTCACGATCCCTCATCTCCGCATACAGCGTCCCCTGTCGTTCCGCAATACTGATAAGATCGTATCTACCATCCTTCGATTGCCATTTGATTTGTTCCGGTTCCGCACCCGAAGTCTGCGGGAACCACCTATAAATGGGATCATTTTTTGCGCTGGTAATGACCCATGCATCGTCTGAATTGCAGACCACCTGCACAGCCATCTGGATGTCCTGTTCCTGCGAGTAATCCATGCCAAATACCTTTTCAGGAATCTCCTCAGGCTCTCCCTTGCCACAGGCAGACAGCAGCATTATCGTGAAAAAAATAAACAGCCCCGTTAAAATATTTTCTTTGCTCATCTGTTTCTCCACCTGGTTTTCTCCCTAAGCTCTTTGCCGTTTTATGTGTTGTTTTATATGTTATGTTGTCCTATATGTTATTTTATGTCTGCATTATAACATATCTAATTCAGTAATTTCTTCTCTTTTACTAAATAATGCAGAGCAACACAAGAAATCATGTTGCTCTGCCCCATATGGCTATATTGAATGAATCAGGTATTGTTTATGTTTATGATCTGTATTTAGTAGGAATCTAGCTCTCCGTAAATATCACACTTTGCCCTAAGAGTAACCTTTGCACCAGTAGTTTTGTTTACTAAGACTATTGATGCATAACAAGTATCACCAGAAAAAGTTTCTGTGGGAGGTCCTGCCATATCATAGGAGCCACTGCTCTGATTCCAAACTGCTGCGAGCTTTACACTATTTCCATCTGAATAATCAAATACAAATCTTACTTTAGCATCACCTTTTTCAACTTCAAGGTCAACAAAGGCATTAGTACTCATAGTTTGATTCTCTGCTGCTCTTACATGCACTATCGGGATGCTACATAGCATCACTAAAGCCAATAAAAAGACAAAAAAATTTTTCAAGTGCTTCATACATTTCCTCCTTTTACAATAAATTCACCCAATATAGCCAGATTCCTATTTTTCGCCTTTCCATATATCAACAAATCAACTTCTTAATGTTCATCTAACCTGTTTCACAGAAATTCTACTGTTGAAAGCTAACCCACCATATAATATATAAAAATAAAATATCCTGATAACCTCTTACGCCAGATGATCACTCACTTTCTGCATATATCCTATTTGTATACCCAATCAAAGTACCTTCTCTTCTATACACTATCAAAATATATTTTTCTCATTTTATTTTCTTTCCCATATAATTATAATGTTTTAAATCGTATTATAGATGCCATTTTTAGTTTATTCAGTAGCAAAAGAACATTCGCTAAATTTTTTGTTTTCCGCATTGCTTTATAATTATCTGCACCAAATTGCAAGTCTCCGCTCACATTAAAATCCTCTTGTGCAAAAATATTATCTACCACTTTTTCAGTACCAACTTTACCTTTCCAATCTTGTATATCAAAACGTAATCCTTGTTTTTTATAACGCAATTATATCACTATAATTATATAATTGCAACATGTTAATCAAGCTTACATATTTTGTTATTGTGCTCGCGATATGCCTTTGAATAATACTATGCCTGCTACTATAATATATTTATACTTAATGCCTCTGACAGCCAGTAAGGATTTACCCATTTAAAAAGAGACTAACTTCTAGTCTCCGACGCCAAAGGAACTCTGATCAATCTTTCTAATTACTATTATTAAAAAAATTTTCCACCAATTTGGTAAGAAAACCACTCTGCCACTTTGACTTGTCACACAATGCGCATTATGGTAACATATATGCCGTATACCAGGCAGAGCATATTACAGTAAAACCAAAATAATATTTCACGGGGATGAACAACACATGGACGATATCAGAAAACTGGATTCTTTAAGAGACAAAAAACTGTTTTTATTTGATATAGACGGCACACTGGCCGTGGGAGACACACTGCTTGACGGCAGCAGAGAGCTTTTAGAATACATTGATTCCATAGACGGGAAGGCATGTTTTATCACCAACAATTCCACCAAGAGCGGCGCGGATTATGTGAAACGCTTCCGGGAAGTATTTGGTTTGCAGACCACGGAGGAGCAGTTTGTCACCTCCGGCTATCTGACCCTGAAATTTCTTCTGGAAAATTACCGGAACCAAAAGATATATGTGCTGGGCACGGCGTCCTTTATCGCCGAGCTTCGCAGGAATCACCTCACCGTCACGGAGCGCTGTGAGGACGACATCGCCTGTGTGGTAGTGGCATATGACAGTGAGCTCAATTATCAAAAGCTGACTGAGGCGAGCAAAGTCCTGCTCACCACAAACGTGCCTTTTTACGGCACCAACCCGGATTTGCGCTGTCCCATCGATTTCGGCTTCGTACCCGACTGCGGCGCCATCTGCCGGATGCTCACGGACACTACTGACAGACATCCTGTTTATCTGGGCAAACCAAGCCCTGCTGTGGTGGAGCTGTGCCTTGCACGCTTTGGCTTCACCAAAGAACAGACTCTGCTGGTGGGGGATCGACTCTACACAGATATCGCCTGCGGCATCAACGGCGGAGTAGACACCTGTGTGCTTTTCACCGGAGAGGCAAAGCCCGAGGATATGACCGATACCGAATATCCCGCGGATTACGCTTTTTCTAATGTACGGGAGCTGTGGAGCGCCTGCAGTTCCTGCTGACAAAGAACTCGCATCTCCTGTCCCCAATTCCCGCAGACACAATCTGCAGCACAGGTTACAGCACACCCTTCTCCACGATGCCAAAGCCCAGCGGATACGGCCCTGTGTGTACGCTGATGGTAGCGCCAATCTGGAAAATAGGGATATCCTCGATAGCATAACCTTTTTCATGCAGAGCCTCCAGCGCCCTATCCCGGAAAGCTTTCGCCTCCTCATAGTCATAACCGAAACCCACCACAATACTGAAGCGCTCAAAACCGGCGTTCTCTTCCTTCAGATAATTCAGCAGCAAATCAATACACTTTCCCGTAGTACCCTTGCGGCTCCTTCCGATGCCGGAAGGGAAAATTTCACCCTGCTTCAAAGTGATGACCGGGCGAATGCCCAGCACACTGCCCGCTACTCCAGCTACCTTTCCGATACGCCCGCCATGCTTTAAATACTCCATATCTCCCACGGTAAAGAAGATCCGCCCGGTGCTCTTAATCGCCTCCAGGCGAGCCACGGCCGCCTCATAATCCGCACCACTGTCTCGGATATTGACTGCCTCCAGCACATAGAGCCCCTGCAAAACCGTATTGATCGTGGAGTCAATCACTGTGATCTGTGCCTGGGGATGCTCCTCCAGCACCATCTCCTTCGCATTCATTGCCGACTGATAAGAGCCCGAGAATTTTGTGGTGATGCAGATACAGATAACGGGAGTCCCCGCCTCCGCATAGGGCGTAAACACATCTATAAAGTCCTGCACAGAGGGCATGGAGGACTTGGGGTAAACCTTGGGATTGTCCACCATTCTCTGATAAAAATCCCGTATTCCCACCTCCGCAATCTCTTTCTCGTAATGCTCGTCGTCAAACGATACATAAAAGGGAACTACCGTGATATTTTTCTCAACAGCCAACTCCGGCGGCAAATCGCAGGAACCGTCCGAGATAATGTGAAATGCTTCCGTCTTAATTTTGCTTACATTTTCCTTGTCGCTCATGGCATTGCTGACCTTTCTTATCCTTATATCCCTATATTGCTTACATTGCTATATTGCTTATATCTCTTATATTTTTATATCTCTCTATACTTTCTTATATATTTCCTATAGCGTCGAGTCGCTCTCCATATAATAATATATTTATACCATGTTTTGCATTAAATTACAACAGGAAATCGAACGAATATTTCAAGAAATAGTTTTTAAAACCACTTGTAAAATTGACTTGCAAATCTTAACAGACGTGCTATAATAGGATGCATGGAAGCATAGCTCAGCCGGGATGAGCGTTCGCCTCACACGCGAAAGGTCAGGAGTTCGAGCCTCCTTGCTTCCATTTTTTGTTGTCATTTTTGCTGTCGTTTTTATTTTTCTATATATTTTTACTTGCGAAAATGATAAATATTTATTTATACTCTGACTCAAACAAGTCACTAATCCTTACATTTAAAACCACAGCAAGCGTTTCCAGTTAATCAAGCGTCGGAGATGTCTTCCCGCTTTCAATGTTATTGATGATGGAATATGTCATATTTTTTTAATATCATCTATGCTCATCTGATATAATGTGTTATAATGGCAGTGGTTGTTTATAATCGTTCCGGTTCTATCAATGTGTAGCCTTTGGATTTCCCTTGGAGCCAAAGTAGTATTTTTATTAATTTACCTCAAATTATATGATAAACGAACTATAAATTTTTACTCAATGTTTTTGATTTGCAAAAACCTAATTTGAACGATATTTAGAAAGCGTCCACCGAAAGGTACTGCAACGGAGCAAAAGTGTTTGAAACAGTAATGAAAGAACAAAGAATGAGCTGGTAGCCAGCAGGAATTATCTCTCGAAGGCATGACCCTGATAGAAAGCTAAGCTGGCACCCTGGTTATGAACAGGCAGAACGAAGGAAGTGAGAACCCTCCGCAAGGGGGATGATCCTGTTGGACATGAGAGGTGAGCTGCTATATAGGGATGGGTACACATTGAGGCCATTTAGAACGGGAAGTGATGACGTTTTATTTGGAGTACTCATAAACACTATATATCTGCCCTGTATGAGGTAAAGATCACTCCATAACCTCAGCATCATTCATTAACAGGTATCAAAAAGTATTGAATTTATTGAAAAAACACTTGACTATATGGAGAGGATGTCTATGAAAAAGAAATTAAAGGTAAATATTCTGGGTACATGTATTACAGCATCAGCAACTTTAATAGCCGCATTTATAGGCTACAAGATATATACTTCAACTTCTATAAGGGATATCTTTGTAGATGGAGACATTATTAAAAATTTAGAAATAAGTGAAGTACAAGATGGATTTTTGATTATTGGAGACGACAATCGGATAACGCAAAACGCAACTCATAATGATAATACTATTTATATGAATTCAATATTAGACACTTCTCACGCAACAGAACAAGATAAACTCTCCATAGCACTACAAGCCTGCCTTAATGGTGATTTTAATATTGCATATGATATATAGAGAGAAAGTTCAGAACAGATTGCATTGTTAAATTTAGGTTATATATATAAAGGGGGATATGCCTATGTAGGGAAAGATATAGAAAAAGCTATAGCTTGTTTGAAACAAGCAAACTGTATTGAGGCGAAACGCGAACTATTAGTTATATATCTTGATAATGATATGGTTGATGATGCACAATCAATACTTATTGAATTACTCTGGGAGTGCGATGATGTCGTAACTTGGGACTACATAAGTATGTGTCTCTTCAATGTAACTTGGGAAGGGTATGTTCAAAATAATGCATGTTCTAAGTCACAATTTTCCTTTGATGTTTCAGATTTATATGAGTGGAAATACGTAGATAATTGGAGCGATAATCCACCGTTAGATAATGAAAGATACAGATGGATATTTCAGTATATAGATTATAATGAAAAAGGTTACCATCCCATTATAAAATATAGAGAACAAAAATGTGTATATGCAACAACCATATATACGATGGAAGGATTGTATTATGAAGAGGAAGGAATGTTCTATTTATTAGAGCAATGAACTTGTAAACACCACAATTGTCATATATCGGTATTAAATATAAGTTTCTGGTATATGATTGCTATTTAATAAACACCAAAGAGGAGGACAATATGCACTACTATACAACAGATATGCCTACAGAAAACTATGTCGTTTTTGATTTTGAAACCACTGGCAGAAATCATTGAAATTGCTGCTTTAAAAATCAGTAATAAATCCACAGAGATATTTCATCAATTAATCAAAATTGAAGGCATTATTCCGATAAACATAACTGCGCTAACTGGAATAACCAATGAAATGGTATATAATGCGCTCCCCATCTCCGAAATACTGCCTAAATTCCTCGAATTTATAGGTAACTACCCCTTAATTGGTCATAATATTAAAGCCTTTGATTTTTATTTTTTAAAGGACGCATGCGCGAAACAAAACTATTCAATTCCCCAAAATCAATTAATTGATACATATTTATTAGCCAAAAATAAATTGCATGGACTGGAGAAATATAATTTAACCTCACTGTGCAATTACTATGGTATTGATTGCTCAAATGCTCATCGCGCGCTCCGTGACTGCGAAATGTGTAATGCCATATATCAAATGCTAATTGCCGACAACAACGAAACCTATTTATCGCTATCCATGTCCAAAAACACATTTGACCAGCAATTATTGCTTATTTTGAATGCCATTATCACTGAGAAGGAATTGCCGGAAAACAGCCTCCGTATACACATTAATCCAAATAAGACTATCAAGTCCCTCTCTATTTTAATAAACGAACCACCTTTCCCGCTTGGATCGGAACGTCGTGGTGGCGAACAAAGCATTATGAAAATTGGAATCAAGAAGAATATATATACTGTAGATATTCTGGAATCAGTCTTTGAATCGATACCAATACCTGCCGATACGCAATATGAACGAATCAAAAAAACAGGAACAAATCCCCAGCATATCGGCATTACTTTCATGGCTGCTGACACAACATTCTATGAGTATGTAAAAACTGCCGTATTGCACAGCGTATCTCATTATGAAACATCTGAACCTGCCTTTAGTTGCTGCAGTCAATTTATTAAATGTTCCGATGAAAAAAAATGTGTTCATGCAAACAAGCTCTATTCTACAGCATGTGTTTATAGACACAATTTGGAAAATGGGAAAATTTTTTATGGTAAAAATCGAAATATAGATTAGCAGTGCTCAAAAAATAGCCTATGAAATTCTTAATTTTTGAACCTTTTAAACTAAATACTTTACAAAACTGCCGTTTTCGTTTAATATGTCTTTAGGTAGTAGGTGCTTTTGTGCTATATTGACAAATATTTCCAGTACATGTTCCTTGGTTTTATGCATATTATATACTGGAGTCTGAACTAAAGGGGTGATATATATGGCAACAAAAAGTATTCTTAAAAATGTAGATATCAAGGACAAGAAACTTGGCAAGTCATTAGTCATCGCGTTAGAACACGCCGCTGAAAAACATGCAAAGGATGTGCAGCTTAGCAGAACCTATGAAGATGTACGAGGGGATAAGCTAAATGCTATTTTCAAAAAATGAGCGGCTATATCGGTGTTAATCTACAGGATCTTTTAAATAATGACTCCTTGGGAGAGAGCGAAGCCAGACGCGTTCTCTCCTCTTTTTCTTGCCCATTAAATCCTGATGTTGAACATTTTGTAAAACATACTGCAATAGAATTTTCCAAACAAGGCATTTCCAGCACCTACCTGATCATGGCTTCTTACAAAAACGAATACGTGCTCTGCGGCTATTTTGCTCTTGCTAATAAAGTTTTCTGCATCGCAAAAGACAGCCTTCCAAACAGAAACTGGAAGCGCAGAATGGCTAAGTTCGGTCAATTTGACCATACTCTTCAACGCTATACCATTTCTGCCCCCCTGATCGGACAACTTGGAAAGAATTATGCCAATGGCTATAACGAGCTCATCACCGGTGATGAGCTGCTTAAACTTGCTCTCAATAAAGTAAAGGAAATGCAGTATATCGTAGGCGGTCGAATCGTTTATCTTGAATGTGAGCAAAAAGAAAAACTTATCGATTTTTATGAAAGCAACGGTTTTGTAAATTTTGGTGCGCGTACTTTAGACAGAGACGAAACTGATAAACTGTCCGGCGAAGCTTTGGTTCAAATGCTGCGATTTTTAGGGAAATAAAGTTGCACCGGTACAACTCTCAAATTTTGCTTTTCTGATAGAGCAATGGTGATAGCATTCGCTAAAAGCAGCCTAACATGCTAACAAAGGTATTATTGTTTACAACAAATTCTCTATTCCGGGTATGTATACTCCTGCTGCTCTTCCAGAATTTTCTTCCAATCTCGTTCCTCCCTCAGCACCCGCAAAATATGTACCTCATTTTCCATCTGTGCAAGTCCCTATTCTTTTGACAAATATGAAACTATTTTCTAATAAACCTTATCGATCTCCCCCGTTCTCTCAACAATTTATTTTCTATTTCATATTCGACTCTTTCGACTTCATCAGAATCCACCCAATTAAAAACGATAATCTGTGCCGTAGTATCAACTAATATTGATACCCCCAGCTCATATTGAAGCTGCGACATAGCATACCAGGCCTTTTGCATATCATACCGGCATTCTGACTCATTCACATTTAATTTCAATTCCAACCACAAAATATTATTAGTATTTGTTTTCCTTTGATGAATAATAATATCCGGTCTGACGTTCCTTTTTATTTCTTTATGTAAATCCGGTCTTTTGTCCCCAAAGCTTATAATGTAAATAGCTTTACTTACCTGTTCCTGCATTTCAGGATTTCTGATATCCGGCATCCGATTATACTCAATATCCACGCTTAAATTTCCATTTTCTATCAGAGGGGTATCTTTTATAAAAGCCTTGATATACTGCGCCAATAAACCTGATATCGTGACCTCATGAGTATTATTCTCCAATAGCTCATAGTCGTTTTCCAAAAGTTTTTCAAATGATTTTTTTAATATTATCTCGCAGCTTTCTCTTAAATAATCAGCTTCTGCATTCTTCATAATTTCCTCATCTTTAATAAAGCTTTTCCGTCCAAAGCCTTCGCCCGGTCACAGAAGCTCATATTGCAGGCATTCATACAAAAGCCTGCTGCCCTCCGCAATCTCCGCAGGGAGCAGCGCCCTCGCCACGCATTTCTCCCCGGCGTCCTCCAAATCCTCCTGCAGCAGATAGGCATAATCGCCATCGATTCGATTGACTTTATAAATCCTGCTCGACAAATCCATCATCCTATTTCAAAACCTCCCGATATACCCGCAGCACGTTTCCGCCAAAAATCTGCTCCAGCTGTCCCTCCGTAAAGCCCGCCTGATGCAGCGCGTCCCACAATCGCTCCATGCTCTGCGCTCCCGGCAGCTCCCTGTTGGTGTCGATGCCGTCAAAATCGCTCCCAAGTCCCAGCACCTCCATACCGCCCACTCTGACGATATGCTTCGCATGGCGCACCACTGCCTCAATACTGCCCGGATTCTCCTGTCCGGCGGGCTTCATCTCCAGAAAATCCGCACAGAAATTAAGCCCCATACAGCCTCCCCTCTCCGCGAGCTTCCGTATCATGTCGTCCGTCAGATTCCGAACGCAGCCGCACACCTCTCTGGCATTGGAATGGCTTGCCACAAACGGTTTTTCCGTATACTGCAGCACATCATAAAATCCCGCATCAGACAAATGGGACACATCGATGATCATGCCCAGCCGCTCCATGCGGTGCACGAACTCCCGCCCCCGCTCTGTGAGTCCCCTCTCGGTGTCAGGCGTACCCAGATAACGCGCCAGAGCGGTCTGGATATCGATTCGCTCCTCCTCCGTGCAGCCACCCTCCCGCAGCTTTCGGCAGCGTCCCCAGACCTCTTTTCCCACCCGGCTGTCCAGGTTGGGATAACCCAGCTCATTCGGATAATTCCAGGTCAGCGTCAGCATCCGCACACCCATCTCATAGAGCCGCTCCAGCCTCTCCAGCTCCCCCTGGCAGACAGCGCCCTCCTCCACGGTAAGCAGCGCTGACATTTTTCCTGCGGCGCAATTTTTCCCGATATCCTCAAAAGTATATGCGGGAGCCAGAATATCCCCGTTGGCATCCAATTCTTCCCTATATACCTCATACAGAGCGCAGACCTCATCCCAGGGCGAGGGCTGACCGCCTATATCCACATACAGCGCAAAATTCTGGAGCAGATAACCGCTTTCCCGCATACGCTCCAGATCAATGTGGAGCGTATTGTCCCGGAGCGTACAGGTCTCTCCCCGCATTCTGTGATTCCTGATCTCTGTTATCGTGTCACAATGCATATCAACAAGCTTCATTCCGATACCCCGCATGGCATATACGCGCTTTGATTACGTCCACATTTACTGTACCGTTTATTATATTCACTTTCTCCGAGTCTGCGCCTCCCGGTCGGGCAGGATTGCATTGAGAATAATACCCGCCAGCGCACCCACTGCAATACCCGACAGACTGATGGTGAGCTCTCCCACCTGAAAGGCAATGGCTCCCGCCGCGCTGTACTTGATACCGATGGACAGCACCAGGATTAAAGCCGCAATGATGATATTCCGGCTCTGGGAGAAATCTACCCTGCTCTCCACCACATTGCGGACGCCCACTGCGGAAATCATGCCGTAGAGCACCAGCGACACGCCGCCCACGGTAGCGGTGGGCATACAGCCAATCAGAGTGGCGACCTTGGGCGAGAAGGAAAACAGTATGGCAAAGCCCGCCGCAAGCCGGATAACCATGGGGTCGAACACCTTGGTGAGAGATAAAACTCCCGTGTTCTCCCCGTAGGTAGTGTTGGCGGGAGCGCCAAACAGCGAAGCTAAAATCGTGGCTGCCCCGTCTCCCAGCAGGGTGCGGTGCAGACCCGGATTTTCAATAAAATTTCTGTCCACTGTGGAGGAAATGGCTGAGATATCACCGATGTGCTCCACAATAGTAGCAAGAGCCAGAGGCATGATGGTGATGACAGCGGTAATCATCAAGGACGCGTCCCCGCCCCTGAAAATAGAAAACACCGTGGCGTCCCAGTGAATGGGAAATCCAATCCATTCCGCCTGAGCCACCGGGGTAAAGTCCACGCGCCCCAGTACTGCCGCCAACAGATAAGACCCTGCCACACCAATGATAATCGGCACAATCTTTATCATCCCCCTGCCCCAGATATTGCAGATTACCACCAGCACGATTGCCACCAGCGCAATCAGCCAGTCGCCCGAGCAGTTATCGATAGCGGTCTGCGACAGGGTGAGACCGATGGCAATGATCAGCGGTCCCGTGACAATGGGCGGGAAAAAGCGCATTACCTTCTCCGCGCCAAATAATTTGATCAAAAGCGCCAACAACAGATACAGAAGCCCGGAACATGCCACACCGAAGCACGCATAGGGCAGCAGCTCCTTGTTTGACACTCCCTCCGCCATGGGAGCAATGGCCCAGTAACCTCCCAGATAAGCAAAAGAAGAGCCCAGAAATGCCGGGACTCTGCCTTTGGTGATCAAATGAAATAAAAGCGTCCCCAGACCTGCAAAAAGCAGTGTGGTGGACACATCCAGACCTGTCAGCATAGGCACCAGAATCGTTGCGCCAAACATGGCAAACATATGCTGCAGACCCAGTATCGCCGCCTTTGGAGCCCCCAGACTCCTGACGTCATAAAGCCCCTTTTCTCCCAAAACCGACCCTTTGTTCTTCCCACTCATGAAATGCTCCTCCTCTGCACGGTCAGACTATTTCTCCAACCTTCCCTCCATCATATCGGTTCTAAGGAAAAACGTCAAGTGCCACCGCATGACATTTCAAATAGTCCTTCCACAGCGCGATATACTGCGCCTTCAGATGCACTCCGTCATAAGTGTAACCCGCAGCCATCGCCCCGTCCTCGCCGCGCACCGCCTCATTCACGTCCAGATAAAAAATGCGCTCATTGTCCGCCAGAGCGGCAATGCCCTCGTTGCGGATATCGATGCCCTCATTGGTGATGTAGTCGCCCTGCCCGGAACGCTCACTCGTGACGCACATAATACTCTGCAAATAAATGACCGCATCCGGCTGCAGCTCCTGAATATGCGCCACGCACTCCGCATATTTCTCCAGAAAGCTCTCCGGCGTCCCCGTTCCCATCTCGTTGATTCCAATCATCAGATAGACCTTGGCAAACTGATTCTGAGTGAGAGCTTCCTCCACCGTTATCTTTTTCTTCTGACCGGGAACCGCCACAATCTTATCCGAAAACAATTTGTGAACGGTCAGCCCCGTGGAGGCGTAAAAGGCGCTGGTCTCCTCCAGCCCGCCGTACTCAAACAATCCCACCGTGCGGGAATCTCCAATAAATACCGCATCCGCAAAATAGTCATCCTCCACGCTCTGATAGCTCACGCCCGTAGGTTCCTCCGGGTCAGCCTCGTATCCCTCCGCTGCGTCCTTCCCCTCCGGCTGTCCGTTCTGCTGTCCTTCCTGCTGCCTGTCCTGCTGTCCGTTCTCCTGCTCCCCCGACTGCTCGTCCTGCAGCCCGTTTTGGAGCTCCTCTCCATCCGGATGCTCCCCTTTACTCAAAAGAACATCCTGCTGCACCGGAGCGCTGTCCTGCCACTTCCAGACACTCTGCAGCGCATCCGCATAGACATGCCAGCTGCCCGTCACAGTCAGCCAGACACAGCCAAACGCTGCCAAGAGCAGCGGATATATCTTGTCTGCGGCAGCGTGCCTCCCCTGTCTGTCGCCGAAAGCCTGCCGATTTATCGGTTTTCTTTCCGTTATTCTCTCTCCTGTCAATCTATCTTCACTACCTTCTGCCTGTTCTCAGTTTTTCAAAATTAAAATTTATAGTAAAATCTCTGTCAAAAATTTGAATACATAAAGGGATTGTTGCCTCCCGCTATAATGCATCCTACACATATCCAGAACAGCACCGCCAGCACCACATTCATCAGCATACTGTCCCGCCATCTGCGATAGACTCTTCGGATGATCGGCGTGCAGGCAAAAAAGGAAACGGCAAACAGCCCTCCGTAGGTCTGCAGCGCCATGCGCCAGTCGCCGCGCAGCGCCATATACTGAGGCGCCGCCCCAAACATCCTCCCCAGATACACGAAGAGCTCCCGCACATCCGTGATGGCAAAGCACATCCATGTGATCGGAATCACCGCCCACAGATACAGATGGGGCAAAATCGAGAGCTGCTTCCAGACGCTCTCTCCGCCCACGGGATGCCGCTCCAGAAAGGTCTGCACCTGACGCTCCATGACAATCAATGCCCACAGGAGAATCCCCCACAGCAGGAAATTGCCTCTGCCGCCATGCCACAAGCCCGTCAACGCCCACACGATCAACAGATTTCTCACCGTACATAATTCACCTCTGCGGTTCCCTCCCAGCGGGATATAGACATAATTGCAAAACCACCGTCCCAGCGTAATATGCCATCTGCGGTAAAAATCCCGCACAGACCTCGCCATATAAGGCGTCTTAAAATTATCTGGCAGCGAAAATCCCATCATCCCCCCAAGCCCCATAGCCATGAGAGAATATCCATAAAAATCAAAATAAATTTTCAGGGAATACGCCAGCGCTCCCAGCCACGCCAGAGGAGTGGAGATACTCTCAAATCCCCGCACCTGCACGTCGTGCCACAAAAGCCCTATCCTGTCCGCCAGCAGCACCTTCGCCGCAAGCCCCAGCGTAAACAGCTTCAGACCATGCTGCACACTTCGCCAGGACATCCGTCTGTTGTCCAGAGCCTCGGACACTTCTCCGTAATTGACGATGGGACCGGAGGCAAGCTTCGGAAACATGGTTACATAGGCCGCAAATTTCACAAAGGAGCGCTCCGCCGGTATGTCTCTGCGCCAGACGTCTATCAGATAGGACACAATCTGAAACGTATAGAAGCTCAAGCCCAGAGGCAGCGCCTCCTCATCCGGCACTGACTTGAAGATCAACAAAATACCCAAATTGCCTGCCAGCGCAAAAAACAGTACCGCCTTGCGCCACTCCCTGCGGTTTGCCTCCCTGTATCGATTCTCGCGAGTCTGTCTGCTTTTATTTTTATCATATAATCCCGCTCCCAGAAACCGTCCCACAAAATAATTCACCACAACGGACACCAAAAGCAGCGGCAGATACCGTGGCTCTCCCAACGTATAGAAAACAAGGCTTCCCGCGAGAAGCGTGATATTTTTATATCGTCTGGGAGTCAATCCGTATAGAATGAAAAATATCGGAAGGAAAAAGAGCAGAAAACCAACACTGCTAAATATCAAGAATGATCACATCTTTCCTTTTCTCTCTGCCTATTATACTATCTTGAAATTCGACACAATACAACAAAATTTTTCTTAATTTTCACTTACAATTCGTTACAAACCTGTAATATTTATGTAATGTTGCCAGAAATTATGATTTGAAGTAAAATAAGAATGGATACAAAAATATATTCTCCCATGGCCAAGGCCGGAAAGGAATCCCAGATGAAAGAACAGCTTTACACCATTCCCTTAAATGACGCCGTAAACGCCCATGACGAATGCCCCTTCTGTTTTATCGAGCGCAATATTGAGCAGGATCTTCTGGACTTTGTGCTGGGCAGCGGCTCCTCCTACATGGAGGCGGACATCCGGGACATGACGGATCGGGCGGGCTTCTGCCGCAGTCACTTTCAAAAGATGTTCGACTACGGCAACACGCTGGGCAACGCCTGGATTTTAAAGACGCATTACCTGCGCATCATCGATGAAATGAAAAAAGAGTTTGCCGATTTCAAACCGGGCAAGTCCTCTTTTAAAAATAAGCTGAAAAAATCCTCCGGCGACGGCAATGCCATGAGCATGTGGGTGCGCCAAAAGGAAAAATCCTGCTATATCTGCAGCCATTATGCGGAGACCTATGAGCGCTACATGGACACCTTCTTTTATCTGTACAAAAATGATGAAGAATTTCGGAAAAAGGTGCGGGAGAGCAAGGGCTTTTGTCTGCCCCATTTCGGCGATGTGTGCGAGGCTGCGGACAGCAAACTTCCCGATAAGGAGAAGGAGTCCTTCTACGCCATGCTGTTTGAACTGATGGAGAAAAATATGAGCCGTGTAGCCGAAGATGTGGCCTGGCTTGTGGAAAAATTCGATTATCGGAACAAGGATGCGGACTGGAAGAATTCCAAAGACGCCATCCAGCGCGGTATGCAGAAGCTAAAGGGCGGCTATCCCGCCGACCCCGACTACAAGATGCCAAAATAAAGCGGAATCATTTCCCGTACACCAGCTTTTTCATCATCTCCAGATAGCCGCAGATTTCCCGGTACAGCATCTCCGGCTGGAAGGAAGCATCCAGAAACCGCTCCGTCATCAGTCCCTTGACAGTCAAATCCATCATGGTACGGAGCTTTTCGCCATCCACACCCGCGGGCAGCACGGTGTAATCCGCACGCCCGTAAATGCCCTCGTAGGTGTTCAGCAGCATATTGCGCTTTTCCTCCACCGCCAGCAATGCCTCACTGACGTCCTCGGACATGGAACGGTTCAGAAATTGCTGCATATAGGGATACTCGCGCATGGCGCGCATACGCGCAGCCTCCGCCTGTCGGAGCAGCTCAAACAAATCCGTCTCCTCCGCGGACACGGTTCCCAGCTCCAGCATCATATAGCGCACGCTGTAGTCATATACAAAGGTGTAGACTCCCAGCTTGCTCTCGAAGTAATGGAACAGCAGTCCCTTACTGATACCCGCCTCACGGACAATATCGTCCGTGCTGGCATGGCGGTAGCCGTTCAGGGCAAACGCCCTCAGAGCTGCATTGATCATTCTATCCTGTTTTTCTTTCTTTAAGTTGAAAAACTTGCCGTTCATCTGTCTGTACTCCATTCCTGGCGGGATTCCTGCGCGACTTACTTAGTTTAGCATACTCGGGAACAGCTTTCAACCGCAAACAGGAGCCATAAAAAATGAAATTTTTAAAAATTTGCACATATTCTCTTTTCAATTCCGCAAAATAGTATTAATATAGAATCAAGAAGCTGGTATTTATTGGAAAGGAGTTACACATGGCAAAAAAGTTTGGTAAATTCTTATTATTCACTGCAGCAGTCGGTGCTGCCGGAGCCGCCGCTTACTATTATATGCAGAAGAAGGACGCCGCTCTCCTAAACGAGACCGATGAGGACTATGACGATTTCAGCGAGGATGTGGACGACAGCGCCTCCCGTACTTATGTGCCCCTGAGTCATGAGAATGCTCCTGAACAGGAAACTGCAGCCGCGCCGGCAGAGAGCGCTTCAAAGGATAATTTCTTCACGCCTCTTGCCGAGAAAGTATCTCAGGCTGCGGAGACCGTCAAGGAAAAGGCCGAGGAGACCGTGGAAGAATTCTTTGACGAGGATGCACCCGCAGAGGCCGGAGCCTCCGAAAAGTTTTTTGACGAGGATGCACCTGCCGAGACCGGAGCCTCCGAGGAATTCTTTGACGAGGATGCGCCCGCAGGAGCTGAGACCTCCGAGGAGTTTTTTGACGATGAAACGGAATCCGCCGAATAGCTCAAAGAGATGGAATACTCTTGGAAGTATATATGACAGTCAATCCCGGAAGCGTGGTCACAGCCACGCTTCTTTTAATTTTCCGATTCCCTCTCTGATAGCGCTCTCCTCCATGGCTCCGAATCCGAGAAGCACCGTGGCATGTCCCCCCACAGCCTCCACGCAGTGCTGCGACATTCCATAAACCTTCACGCCCAGCCCTGCCGCCCGCTCTAAAAGCTCCCGCTCCGTGCAGTCCCCTCTGGCAGTGAGCAGAAGATGCAGCCCCGCGTGCTCCCCGGAGAGCGCAAAGCTTTTCTCAAAGGGCACAAGCTCCTGCAGCAGCAGATCATGTTTCGCCCTGTAGAGCTTGCGCATCTTGTTCAAATGCCGCTCAAAATACCCGTCCCGGATAAACTCATTCAAAACCCGCTGGTCGATGCGGGATACCGTACAGGAATAAAAATAGCAGTCCCGCCGGTAAACCTCCAGCAGCGCCCGGGGCAGCACCATATAGCTGACGCGGATAGCCGGCGCGATGGCCTTGGAGAAGGTGCCGATGTAGATGACCTTCCCATGCTCGTCGGAAGCCTGCAGGGATGGTATCGGTTTGCCGCGGTAGCGGAACTCACTGTCGTAATCATCCTCTATCAGATAGCGATCCGCCGCCCCGTCCGCCCATTTTAAAAGCTCCGTCCGCCGCCCTATGGGCATCACCGTCCCCATGGGAAACTGATGGGAAGGCATCACATACGCCACCCTTGCCCCGGTCTTTTCCAGCTCGTTTACCTCCATACCGCTCTCGTCCATGGGCACTGTCATCACCTGATAGGCGAATGAATGAAAGATTCTCCAGGTTCTCATATAAGTGGGATTTTCCATGGCAATCCCCACATGCCGCCCCAGTATTTTCTCAAGCAACATCAAAAGATAGTCGTTTCCCGCCCCCACGATGATCTGCTCCGGCGAACAGTTTACCCCTCTGGAGGAATGGAGGTAACGGCTGATAGTCAGGCGCAGATCATAGTCCCCCTGAGGCTCTCCCCGGGAGAATAGCTCGCTGTTGCCGTCGTTTAAAATATTCTTAGTGATGCGCTTCCACACACTGAAGGGAAAACCTGACATGTCGATCCCATGGGGGGAAAAATCATAGAGAGGCGCGGGCGCCTCCTGTGTCCCGCCACTCCCCGCACTCTCTGTCTGGCCTCTGTCCCGGGCTTCTGATTCCAGCTGCAAAAGCTCCTCTATGGGGCACACAAAATATCCCCTGTAGGGTCTTGCCTCGATATAGCCCTCGCTCTGGAGCTGGTCGTAGGCGTAATCCACCGTGCTGCGCGCCACCTGCAGATATTCCGCCAGAGAACGTGTGGAGGGAAGCCGCTCTCCCGCGAGCAGCCTCCCCTCCCATATCTCATGCCGAATGTGCTCATAAATCTGCTCATACAGACACTTTTCACTGTTCAATTGCAGCCTGATTGTCATATCATACATGGCTACCCGCCTCTTGACCTCGTCCTCTACTACTTGTTCTTCTTCTCCGCAAGGATATCTTCCTTCAGATCTCTCGCCTTATCCTTGGTTCTGGCAGGGGCGGTGGGAGAAGTGAGGATTGTCGCCACAAGCTTGCTTGCGATGTCATACGATTTATAGCGCAGCGCCAGCACTGCCAACAGATAATCCATTGTCAGCTCATCCATGCCGCACATGGGAAAGCTCTCCGTCTGGGTGGCATCCATAAAGCCCTTATAGGCATTCTGCATATGGGCGTCCTCCATCTCGCGCAGCTCCTGAATCTTATCGGCATTTACCAGAGGATTTTCGTCCTCCAGCTGTTTCGCGTAGCCACGAAAAATCCATGCGCTCTTTAGGCAGATATACGCCTTCTCGCTGTTTTTGCCGCGCTTCACCACCGCATTTGCCAGCGCCAGCTTATAGCGCTCGACAGCGTTCTCATAGCTGTAGGTCTCCCCCTTGAACTCATGCAGCTGCACCTTCCCGCTGATCTGCTCCTTGATGAACTTTGCCTGCGTGGAAGTCACCTGAGAAAAGAATTTGGTCACCGCAGCGTAACCGCAACGAGGACACAGGAGCACATCATATTTCTGCGTGTCGATGCCCTCATGCACAGGCCGCAAATCCCTGTCCGTTCCCAGAAGCTTCGCTTTTCCTGTCTTCACGATTTTATTTACAAATTTCGCATCACAGACCGGACATGTGAAGGCCTTGTCATAAATAAAATCCTTCTCCTGCACCACATGCTTCTGCTCGACCTTCTCCTCCTGCTTTTTGGAAGGGTCTGCAAAAATATCCACATTTTCCAGATCCCCCAGACCTAATCCTGACAATAATCCACTCATGCCTTTATACCTCCTGTCTTGGCAATACATAAGAGCTCTTGAGAGAGACGATCCTGTTGAACACCGGCGCTCCCTCCTTCGAGTCTCTCGCATCTACATTAAAAAATCCCTGCCTTACAAATTGATAGCTGTCATAGGCCTTTGCCCCTGCAAATGCGGGCTCCAGATAACAGTTATCCAAAACGGTGAGCGAATTGGGATTCAAATTCAGACTGCCGTCCTCATTATATACACCCTTCTCCTCATCGATAAGATTTTCGTACAATCGCACTTTGGCGGAAATCGCCTGTTCTGCCGCCACCCAGTGAATCGTGCCCTTCACCTTGCGCCCATCGGGGCTGTTGCCACCTCTTGAGGCAGGGTCGTAGGTACAGTGTACCTCTGTCACCCTTCCGCTCTCATCCTTCACACAACCGGTGCATTTCACAAAATAGGCGTTCATGAGGCGCACCTCATTGCCCGGGAACATGCGGAAATATTTCCTGGGCGGCTCCTCCATGAAGTCCTCCCTCTCGATGTAGAGCTCCCGCCCAAAGGGAATCTGCCTCGTCCCCAGCGCCTCGTTCTCCGGATTATTCACCGCCTCCATCAGCTCCGTCTGCCCCTCAGGGTAGTTGTCGATAATAAGCTTTACCGGGTCGAGCACCGCCATATAGCGGGGCGCCTTGGGCTTCAAATCCTCCCTGATGCAATACTCCAGCATGGCGTAATCCACAGAGGACTGACTCTTTGAAATGCCGCAGAGCTCCACAAACATGCGGATGGAATCCGGGGTGAAGCCTCTTCTGCGCAATGCCGCGATGGACACCAGTCTGGGGTCATCCCAGCCGTCCACAATGCCGTCCTGCACCAGCTTCTTGATATAACGCTTTCCCGTCACCACATTGGTGAGATAGAGCTTCGCAAACTCAATCTGTCTGGGCGGATGGGGATACTCCAACTCACGCACCACCCAGTCGTAGAGCGGCCTGTGATCCTCAAACTCCAGCGTGCAGATGGAATGCGTAATCCCTTCGATGGCGTCCTCCACCGGATGCGCAAAGTCATACATGGGATAAATACACCACGCATCCCCGGTGTTGTGATGCCGGATATGCGCCACCCGGTAAATGACGGGATCCCGCATATTGATATTGGGCGAAGCCATGTCGATGCGGGCGCGCAGCACCTTCTCGCCGTCGGCATACTTTCCTTCCTTCATCTCCTCAAAAAGCTTCAGATTCTCCTCCACGCTGCGTCCGCGGGAGGGGTCGTCCCTGCCGGGCTTCTCGAAAGTCCCCCGGTATTCCCGAATCTCCTCCGCCGTCAAATCCGACACATAGGCCTTGCCCTTTTTGATGAGCTTCACTGCCGCCTCGTACATCTGCCCGAAATAATTGGAGGCAAAAAACAGCCTATCCTCCCAGTCCGCGCCCAGCCATTCCACATCCGCCTTGATGGACTCCACAAACTCCTCGTCCTCCTTGGTGGGATTAGTGTCGTCAAAACGCATATTGAACTTTCCGCCATATTTCTGTGCCAGTCCATAATTCAATAATATGCTCTTGGCGTGTCCAATGTGTAAATAACCGTTGGGCTCGGGGGGAAAGCGGGTGCGAACCGCATCATATACTCCCTCGGCAAGATCCTTGTCAATCTCCTGCTCTATGAAGTTGCGGCTCTCCCTTGCGGGCTTTTCTTCTTCCATGATGTCACTCATTGTCTCAATCCCTTCCTTCTATTCCATTTCCTTTTATTCCATTTTCTTCTATCCGGTCATAATTCAGCGCAAAAGCATTCTGCTCCACCACGAAGATATCCCGCATATCGTCACAGCGCACCGCGAGATAATCTCCCGGTCTGCCCAACAGATATCCGCTCTTATCCCAAAGGGTAAATACCTTCACCCCCCTCTCCAAAGGCTTCGCATAAATACGCTGCCGCCCCGTGGGAATGCATTTGAGCGTATAATCCGTCAGCACAAGACTGCTGCCGTCAGCCCGATTCTTGACAACCGGCGCATACTCTGCCGCAGCCCCGTATTCCTCCACGGTATACCTTGCGTCCTCCCTCTGCCAGCCCTGCTCAAACTCCGCTCCATGCAGCGCGGAAACCTGACCGGTCTGCCCGACGAGCAGATATAGATCCGCCTCCACAGTCAGCTCCAAATCCCCCTCATGAGTCCGAATGGTGATGGGAGCTCCCATCGGGAGTAGCTTATCCGCCTCCACATAGCCCATTGGTATACGCCTTTTCTCATAGAGCTCCATATCCTGTACATCCGCCTGATACTCCCCGGCATAGAGCACTTTAAAGCTGTCAAAATATTCTACCATGCGATTGTTAAAATACCCCTCCGCGTGAAGTGTGGGATATTTTTCCTCGTAGAGCTTCCCGCTGATAAAACCGCCGGCTTTCTCGTAATGCCCTCCGCCGGAGCCGATGCCCTCCGCCAGATAACCCGCCAGCTCGCTCGCCTTGACTTCCCTGATACAGCTGCGCACGGAATATTTATATCCGTCATTGACCTCATTAAATACCACACAGGTCTTTATCAAATCCACCTGCAGCAGGAAATCACTGATGATCCCCAATATATTCGGGTCGCAGGGCTGCGCCTTGATGACAGAAAACCCATAGTCATCGTTAAAGCTGTAGCGTATCATGGCCACTCCCGCAATCTCCAGCTCCCGCAGCGATAAATTGGAATTGCGGAACAGAGTGATCAGACTCTTGTCATAGGGCACGGACTCCCGCATATCCATATCCAGCGGATTATAGAGCTCGGAAAACTGATTGGTGTCCGTATACAGACCATAATACAGCGCGGTTCCCAGGCCGGCCTCGTCGTCAATCTCATACCCCGCCTCCGTCAACAGCTGCCAGACCAATGTGCAGCAGCTGCCCAGACCGGGCTTGATCAGGCTAAGAGGCACATTCTCTATCTCCCGCTGGTGGTGGTCGATGATCGCCACCGCATCCGCCTGCGGTGCCGTGACATTTCCCGCTCCGTACTGACAGTCCACGGTAATCAACAGTCCCTCCACCGGCGGCAGCCTCCCCTCCATCGGTTCCACATACTCTATCGGCAGCTTCAGCTCATCCACCAACATCCTGAGATTCGATTTCTGAATCCGGTTTTTACCGCTGTAAATCAGCCGCACCTGTCTGCCCCTGCTCCGGAAATAGCAGTATAGGCCATAGCCCGCACCCAGCGCGTCCGCATCCGGATTGTCATGACATTGGATCGTTATGGGATTGTAGGGCTCCAAATCACTCAGCCGCATCCTGCCACACCTCGGTTCTCAGTGATGGAAAAGCCGGATGCCGGTAAATGCCATCACCATATCATACTTGTTACAGCAGTCGATCACGGCGTCGTCCCGCACGGAACCGCCGGGCTGGGCGATATATTTCACCCCGCTCTTGTGCGCCCGCTCAATATTGTCGGAGAAGGGGAAGAACGCGTCGGAGCCCAGCGTCACATCCTGCATCTTATCCAGCCATGCCCTTTTCTCCTCTCTGGTAAACACGGGGGGCTTGACCTTGAAGGTCTTCTCCCACACGCCGTCCGCCAGCACATCCATATACTCGTCGCCCATGTAGACGTCGATGGCATTGTCTCTGTCAGCCCTTCCCAGACCGTCCACAAACTGAAGTCCCATCACCTGGGGCGACTGACGCAGGAACCAGTTGTCCGCCTTCTGACCCGCAAGCCTCGTGCAGTGAATGCGGGACTGCTGCCCTGCACCGATCCCGATGGCCTGACCGCCCTTTACATAACACACCGAGTTGGACTGCGTATATTTCAATGTAATCAGCGCAACCTTCATATCAATCAGCGCGGACTCCGGAATCTCTTTGTTATCGGTAACCAGATTGGAGAGCAGCCCTCCGTCGATATCAAGCTCATTTCTGCCCTGCTCGAAGGTGATGCCATAGACCTGCTTCTTCTCCACCGGAGCGGGCACATAGGAAGAGTCGATCTGGATCACATTATAGCCGCCCTTCTTCTTCTCCTTCAAAAGCGCCAGCGCCTCATCCGTATAACCGGGAGCGATTACGCCGTCAGACACCTCCCGCTTGATCAATCTGGCAGTGTCCGCATCACAGATATCGGAGAGCGCGATAAAATCTCCGAAGGAGGACATCCTGTCTGCTCCCCGCGCTCTGGCATACGCACATGCAAGCGGCGAGAGCTCACCCAGGTCATCCACCCAGTAAATCCTGGCCAGCGTATCGTCCAGAGGAAGCCCTACCGCCGCCCCTGCGGGGGACACATGCTTGAAGGATGTGGCGGCGGGAAGACCCGTGGCGACTTTCAGCTCCTTCACGAGCTGCCAGCCGTTAAATGCGTCCAGAAAATTGATATAACCGGGCTTGCCGTTTAAAACAGTGACCGGAAGCTGGCTGCCATCCTCCATATAAATGCGGGAAGGCTTCTGATTGGGGTTACACCCATATTTTAGTTCCATCTCGTTCATGCTCTGCTCTCCTTTTATCTATGCGTTCTTATTCAGAATTTTCGTGCGGTACTCCCCTGTGGCAATGTCAATATAACGCACAAAGAGAGAAACCTTATTGTCCTCATTTAAGCTGCTCCAAAGCATCTCGGTGAAAGCGTCCATATCATCGGACATCTCCACCTCCTTCGGCTCGCCGTAAAAGCTGGGCAGCGGATCTCCATCGTGCAGATAAGTGTGGATAAACCGCCCCTCTCCCGCCTTGGGATTGTCATAAGTATATGTATAGCGGTTACAGCATTCCGGGTCTCCCTGATTGCTCTTTAAGATAGACATGGCATAATCATAGCTCCCGTTCTCCACATGCAGCACGCCGGAGATGCGGGGCGTGTAATTGGGGGCGTCCGGCTCAAACTCCCTCGTCCTCAAAGACTCCTCAAAAGTCCTGCCCGCCTGCAAACCGTCATAGACGGTATCGGTCTGGTCGCCGTTTGTCACGATCGTGTCATGCCCGAGCACACGCACCGGCGCATAGATGATCAGACTGGGATCCTCCAGCCTGGAAGGGTCATACGCCTCGGTACGAATCCCCTGACCATCCTCCACAAACACGCGGTTTCGGCTGTTGGAGCTCCTGCCCATGATAAAATAAGCCGCCACCGCATACCTTCCGTCCGGGGTGCGCCCGATGACAATCCCCCTGCCGGGATACGCATTGCTCTTTAATTCCTGCTTTAGTGATAACATAAAACCTTCCTCCGTGTATATTATTCCCATTCTGTAGACTACTTTACATATAGCTCCTCAAACAGCCGGCCGGGCATGGGCTTATCAAAATAGTAGCCCTGCACATATTTCACCTTCATACCCTGCAGCACTTTGTACTGAGCGGGTCCCTCGATGCCCTCCACGCAGATGTTCGCGCCGAGGGTCTCCGCCAGCTCCGCCACCATCTTGATAAAGGACTGGGAATAGGCGTCCTCCGCCAGCTCCCGAACAAAGCTCTGATCCACCTTGATGATGTCAAAGGGTATCTCCCGGATATGATTCAGAGAAGAATAACCCGTGCCGAAATCGTCCAGCGCAATCTTCACTCCCAGCGCCCTGATAGCGCCCAATATCTCCTGCATCCGCGCCATATCATTGACAGCCAGACTCTCCGTCACCTCCAGCGTCAGATTGGACGGCAGAATGCCCGTCTCCTCCAAAATAGAACTCACATTTTCCACCACATTGTTCTGCAGAAGCTGTACCATTGACAGATTGACATTCACCTTATAATCGGGATGTCCCGCGTCATTCCATCTCTTACAACAGCGGCAGGCCTCCGACAGCACATAATTCCCGATGGGATTGATCAGACCCAGATACTCTGCAAGGGGGATAAATTCCGCGGGAGCCATAAATCCCTGTCGGGGACTGTTCCAGCGGATCAGCGCCTCCGCTCCCTCGCAGACCGGCTTCGTTCCCTGAATATTCATGATGGGCTGGAAGTATAACTCAAACTCCTGATAACCTCCTGTGGCGGCATCCCGCATACTCTTCTCCATATCCAGACGTCTGCCCGATTCGGAGCCCAGATTCTCGCTGTACTGCGTAAGCTGGTTCTTTCCGCCCTTCTTCGCCTCATACATGGCGATATCCGCCTTTTTGACCAACGCAGCCACCGTGTCGCCCTCGTCCGGGAACGTGACGATGCCCATGCTGGCCGTACAGTAATAGTCCGCATCCTTCAGATACCATGGCTTGCTGAAAATCTCCTGTATCTCCTCCATGATGGCGTCCACTCTGCGATAAGCCTCGGGTGAGAGCACCACCACAAACTCGTCACCGCCCATGCGGTAACAGCGCCCCTCCAGCCCCTGCACACGCTGCAGGGAATGGGATATGGATTTCAACAGCGTATCGCCGTATTGATGTCCCAGCCCGTCGTTGATATGTTTAAAATCGTCCAAATCCAGATAAAGGATTGCGCCCTTCTCCCCTGTCCTGAGCGCCTCGTCAATCTGTCTCGCCAAATCCCGCTCAAAACACATCCGGTTGTAAAGCCCCGTGAGGAAATCGGTGTTGGCCTGCTGCTCAAGCTTCCTCTGATAAAGCTTCCTGTCCGTGATATCATAAAGGGAGTACAAAATGGCGCTCCGTCCGTCTATCCAGACAATCTCCCGATAAAGCATCTCATACCAGCGCGCCCGCTCCTCGTGAAAAATCTCCGAGGCGCCGCCCTCTCTGCCCTTGTGGATCCCCTGCTCCAACAGCTCCTCCAGACTGTTTTCCCCAAGCTCCCTGTCAAAGGAATTGTGCAGCCTTCTGTTGGCAAACAGCATCGCTCCCGTGCGCTTATCCTTCACATAGATGGCGCTTCCCACATTGTCCAGAATCGTCTCCATCGCCGTGTACGAGCCCGTCAGCGTTCTTTTCTGGAGCCTCCTCGTCAAAAGACTCTGCAGCAGCTTCACCGCATCCGCAGTGTATTTCACCTCAGACGTGTCCCAATTGTGACTGCCGCTGCGATACTCCACCGTCAGCACAATCCTGCCGTCGCCCTCCTGCACATCCACGGGAAACACCATGATAGCCGACCATCCATAATAATCGGCTTCCCACATATGCTCCCCGGGAATGGCTCCCGTGGAGAACACTAACGGCTTGTCCGTCTGAAACAGTGTACACGCATCTAAGCCACTGGTTCGATCAAAGGGCGATATCACACCCCGATTACACCACTGGCTCAATAAATCCATATTGCGCTCATCGGCATTCAGACGAAAGAGCGCCGCAGTCTCCGCCTCCAGCTGCTGCCCCAAAATCCGCAGCCACTTCTCCAGCACAACCTCCTGCTGCTCATCGCTGTCCAACAGCTGTACGATGCTGGTGGTGGCCTCTATGCGCTGCAAATCCCTGCCCATCTTCTGCTGTTCCAGAAAGCTTCTGCGGCTCTCCATCTCCGCGTTCAGGCGCGCCATCTTATTTTTGTAAAAGGTCACGCTGGCATTTCTCAAAAGATCCAATACCTGTGCGAACTTTCCCTCCTCACGGTTCGAGCAGTCAAACAACACCCAGTAGAAGAGAAATTCATCCTCCACCACCAGAGCGAGCGCCGCCGCCCTTCCTCCCGGAAACTGTTCCACAGCCGTATCCTCCAGAGAGCCCGGCTCCACCCGATCCAAAGCCCGCTGCGTATACGGGGATACTCTCAAAGCCTGCAGCTCATCCCGGGAAAGCCCCTCGAACACACCGGAACCGGTGTTTGACAAGTCCGTCAGAGGCTCACGCCAGATATTCAGAGTACATGCATACACTCCCGCAACTCTGCAGAACTCACCCTGCAGACGCTGCAGCTCTTCCCGATTAACCAATTCCTGAAATGATATACTTTGCACAATCGGCCTCCAAACACTACAATGCCCTAAAAGTCACACTCAGACACTATTAAATATATGTTATCACATTTTAGGGGGAGTGCGCAATCTCAATATGAAAATTATGTATAATTCCGATGGATTTTCCCGTTCAAAAGATTCCGGTTATAAAAATCTCAAGTCCGATCACAATCAGGATAACTCCGCCCAGTATAGATGCCTTATTCGAAAATCTCGTCCCGAATTTTTTCCCGATGATCAGTCCTGCCATACAGATAACAAAGGTTACGGCTGAAATAATCAGGGCGCACACAATGGCCATAACAAGACCATATTCAGCAATCGCAAATCCGACCGACAGAGCGTCAATCGAGGTGGCAACGCCCTGCAGGAAAAGAGCCGCCAGACCCACCCTTGGCTTCTCCGCTTCCCCGTTATCCTTCAGACCGTCCAAAAGCATTTTGCCGCCAATGAACACCAATAAAATCAGGGCAATCCATGGTATGAATTTTTTGAATGCCCGAAAGTATTGGACAATCGTATGGACGCATATCCACCCGATCATCGGCATCGCCGCCTGAAAAAAGGCGAATACCCCTGCCACCCCGCACATCCGTTTCTTTCTCATGTCCGGCTCGTTCAGTCCATTTGCAAGAGACACCGAAAAGGCATCCATGGCAAGCCCGATGCCAAGCAGTGCGCTGTTTAAAAAGAATAATAAATTCCATTCCATCCGCTGCTTCTCCTTTTGTGCAATCAAAAAGCCAAGTACAGTCTCAAAACTATACTTGGCATCTATTTAAAATATACCGACTCCATGCATAGTTTCGCTATACATGAGTCTCGCAATTTAAAACAAGCCAGACCAATCGGCCAGTATGTTGACTTGCTACGATACACGCTTGCTACTCCCTCATGGAAGTTCAATAAATTGATTGTATCACCGACCGCTGCATCTGTCAAACGCTTTTATGAGCGTATTCATCGGGGTCATACATCCACGCTGTAGTTGGGAGCCTCCTTGGTGATGTGGATATCATGGGGATGGCTCTCCTTTAAGGAGGCTGCGGAAATCTTCACGAATCTGCCGTTCTCCTTCAGGGTCTGGATATCGGCGGCGCCGCAGTAGCCCATGCCGGAGCGAAGGCCTCCCATAAGCTGGAACACTGTGTCCTCCACGCTGCCCTTGTACGCCACGCGCCCCTCCACGCCCTCGGGGACGAGCTTTCTGGCATTGGTCTGGAAATAGCGGTCTTTGGAACCGTTCTCCATGGCCGCGATAGAACCCATGCCGCGGTAAACCTTATACTTTCTTCCCTGGAACAGCTCATACTCTCCGGGGCTTTCCTCACAGCCGGCAAACATGCTGCCCATCATGCAGACGTCGCCGCCCGCCGCTATCGCCTTGGTGATATCTCCGGAATACTTGATGCCGCCGTCGGCGATGATGGGAATACCATATTCCCTCGCCACACTGTAGCAGTCCATAATAGCCGAAATCTGAGGAACACCGATGCCCGCAACCACACGGGTGGTACAGATGGAACCGGGGCCGATACCGACCTTCACCGCATCCGCACCGTGCTCGATCAGCGCGCGGGTGGCGTCCCCGGTGGCCACATTACCCGCAACCACCTGCAGGCTGGGATATTTCTCTTTGATCATCTTTAAGCAGTTCAGCACGTTCTGGGAATGTCCGTGGGCGGAATCCAGAACGATGACGTCCACCTTTGCCGCAACCAGAGCCTCCACGCGCTCCAGCACATTGGCGGTGATGCCCACGCCCGCGCCGCAGAGCAGTCTCCCCTGCTCGTCCTTGGCAGCCAGCGGATACTTGACGGTCTTCTCAATATCCTTGATGGTGATCAGACCTTTCAGGTTATAGTCCTTGTCCACAATGGGAAGCTTCTCCTTGCGCGCCATGGCAAGAATCTTCTTTGCCTCCTCCAGGGTAGTGCCCTCGGGAGCGGTAATCAGCCCCTCGCTTGTCATGGACTCTTTAATTTTCTTGGTGAAATCAGTCTCGAATTTGAGGTCGCGGTTGGTGATGATACCCACCAGCTTGCGGCCTTCCGTGACGGGCACGCCGGAGATGCGGAATTTTCCCATCAGGGCGTCCGCGTCCGCCAGTGTATGCTCAGGAGTCAGGGAAAAGGGATCCGTGATGACGCCGTTCTCAGAACGCTTTACCTTGTCAACCTCTTCCGCCTGTGCTTCAATAGACATGTTCTTGTGAATAATACCGATACCGCCCTGTCTCGCCATGGCAATCGCCATACGATGTTCCGTGACAGTGTCCATTCCCGCGCTCATCATCGGAATGTTCAATTTAATGGCCTTCGTCAGCCGGGTAGTCAAATCCACCTCGTTGGGAATGACCTGTGAGTACGCGGGCACCAGCAGCACATCATCAAAGGTAATGCCTTCGCCAATAATCTGTCCCATTTTCTCTCCTCCTATATGTATTTGTATGCATGTTGCAGCGACATCCCCGAGTTTCTGCATTGGCTCAGCCGCATATCTCTCTGGGGATTTCTCATGAGTTTATCAAAGTTTCCACCCACTGTCAAGCCGAATTTTTAATCAAATTTTAATCCGTAAAAACCTTTCTGGGCGCAACATTTTTCAACGCCTTTACCATTTCCTCCGAAGGGCTCAAAATCACCTTCGCGCCGCCCTCATAATACATCACATAGCGTCCGTCCGGCTGCAGTTCCTGACCGATGCTGTAATCCACGGCCTTTACATTGCGGTTTTTGAAATTATCCAGATGCCAGGAATGGATTGGGGCAAAAATCTCCATGCGATCCAGACTGTAGGACGCAACCCGCTTTCTCCTTGACTGAGCCATGATCTTGTCTACCACAAGCTCCTTATCCAAATAGAGATATTCATACTCCACATGAGAATAAAAATTTGTAAAATAGGCGCCTACTCCCGCCGCCATGGCAAGCAGCATGGCTATCGGAAACATAAACATAACAAGGCAAAACAACACCGTCAAAACAATCAAAATAAGGGTAGTCGCCTTTGCCGCCCCTGATTTCTTTGCCTGAACCAGACACTCCACATAAGTATCACTCATCAATTCCACCCATCCTTTTCTTTTTTATAGCTTTTTACAGCCCTTTATGGCCTTTCATCAAGGTCGATAGACTTATGATATAACATCCGCCGCCAAGTTGCAAGCCACTCTTGACACAGTGCTCTTTATTCTTTTTTTAGATTCCGATAACCTTTGTTTCATTGACTTTCCCGGGAAAACTGATTATGATAGTAATAAATCTGACCAATGGAGGATATCTGACATGCCGGTTATGGATGAATTTCGTGAGGAGCGGGAATCGATTAAGCACGGAACTCCCAAACAAAAATATCAATATTTTAAGGACTATTACAGACTGCCTCTGATTATTTTCGTGCTCGCAGCCGCCTTTATCAGTATTTTGGTCTATCAGTTTGTGACGAGGAAGGACTCCGCGTTCTATGCGGTTATGCTGAACTGCTCCCCCTATGAGGAGAACGAGTGGTTCAAGGAGGAGTACACGCAGCGCGCGGGCATTGATCTGGACAAGCTCGATGTCACCCTGGACACCGGCATCTATTTTAAATTAAATTCCACGGATGAGGACTCTTACATCACGACCCAGAAGCTGGACACCTACGCGGGCGCAGGCCAGCTGGATGTGATGCTTGGCGCGGGAGATGAATTCGCCTATTATGCAAACAGTATTCTCTTCCGGGATTTGCGGGAGGTGCTGAGCACAGAGCAAATCCAAAAATATGAGCTCTATTTTTATTATGTGGACTCTGCGCTCTTGGCAGCGGACTCCGGTCTGGACATATTCAATGCCCCCGACCCCAAAAATCCGCAGGAGATGGAGCACCCCGTCCCCGTCGCCCTCTATGTGGAGAGCAGCGAAGCGCTGAACCGCGCCTATTATTTTAAGAACGCAGAAGATGGGATCGCGATTGGCATCTATGCCAACGCCCCCCATCCTGACAATGCGCTCTCCTTTATAGACTATCTGTTAGCGGAGTAAACAATTACAGCAGCTCCTTGAGCAGTCGGTTGACCGCAGCCGGATCCGCCTTGCCCCGCATGGCCTTCATGGTCTGGCCTACCAGAAAACCGATAGCCTTCTCTTTCCCGTTATGATAATCTTCTACCGACTGGGGGTTTTCCGCAAGCACCTGTTCCACCGTGCTGCGGAGAGCTCCTTCGTCGTTCACCGTGCGCAAGCCCTTCTCCTCCACATATGCCACAGGGTCTATATCCTCGTCAAACAACACCTCAAACACTTCCTTGGCAACCGTGGAATTGATCACCTTCTGCTCCGTCAAATCGATGAGCGCCGCAAAATGCTCCGGGGAAAAGGAGATATCCTCCGGGTCAAGCCCTCTCTCCTTCAAAATGCGCAGAGTCTCCACCATCAGCCAGTTGGACGCCTTCTTAGGCTGAGCCCCCAGCGCCACAGTCGCCTCGAACAGATCCGCCATGTGCTTGGAATCCGTGATAATCTCAATATCATAGTCGGGGATATCAAAAGTCTCCCTGTAACGCTTTATCTTCTCCTCGCGAAACTCCGGCTGTCTGGCGCGGATATCCTCAAGCCATGCGTCGTCGATACACAGCGGAGTCAGGTCCGGATCCGGGAAATAACGATAGTCCTGAGCGTCCTCCTTGGAGCGCATGGCATAGGAGGTCTCCTTTGTGTCGTCCCATCGGCGGGTCTCCTGGATCACAGCCTCCCCGGACTCGATGAGGTCAATCTGGCGTGCCCGCTCCCCCTCGATGGCGCGGGCGATAGCGCGGAAGGAATTCAGATTCTTCATCTCCGTGCGGGTGCCGAATTCTTTCGCCCCCACTTCCCGCACGGACAGATTGACATCCGCCCGCATGGAGCCCTCCTGAAGCTTACAGTCGGACGCCCCCAGATACTGAATGAGCATCCGGAGCTTCTCCAGATAGGCGATCACCTCATCCGCGCTGCGCATATCCGGCTCGGACACAATCTCAATCAAAGGCACGCCAGAGCGGTTGTAATCCACCAGCGAACAGCCCTCCCAGTCGTCGTGAATCAGCTTCCCCGCATCCTCCTCCATGTGAATCTCATGAATGCCAATCCGCTTTGTTCCCTCCGGCAGCTCAATCTCCACATAGCCGTCCCTGCAGATGGGCAGATAGAGCTGGGATATCTGATAGTTCTGGGGATTGTCGGGATAAAAATAATTCTTTCTGTCAAATTTGCAATATCTGGTAATCGTACAATTAGTTGCAAGCCCCACGCCCACGGCATACTCCACGACCTGCTTATTCAGGACAGGCAGCGAGCCGGGCATACCCGTACACACCGGGCAGGTATGGGTATTCGGCGCACCGCCGAAGGCTGTGGAACATCCGCAGAAAATTTTGGTCTTGGTGGCAAGCTCTACATGAACCTCCAGACCGATGACGGTCTCATATTGTTTTGCCATATCATTTCACCCCCTGCTCATAAGTGTAAGCCGCCCGAAGCAATGTCTTCTCCTGAAAACAATCGCCGATGAGCTGCAGTCCGATGGGCAGCCCCGCGGCATCCGCCCCGCAGGGAATGCTGATACCCGGCAGCCCCGCCAGATTCACGGCTATCGTATAGATATCCCCCAGATACATCTTGAGCGGGTCTGAGAGACTCTCCCCAAGCTTCGGCGCCGTGGTGGGCGCCACCGGTCCCAAAATCACATCATATCTCGCAAAGGCCTCGTCAAAAGCCTTTTTGATCAGCGCCTTCACGCGCAGAGCCTTCAGATAATAAGCGTCATAATAACCGGAGCTCAACACAAAGGAGCCCAGCATAATTCGGCGCTTTACCTCCGCGCCAAAGCCCTGAGAGCGGCTCCTCTTATATAAAAGGTGCAGCTCATCCACCTCAGGCGCGCGGTAACCGTATTTTATGCCGTCAAACCGCTCCAGATTGGAACTCGCCTCCGCAGCCGCAATGGTATAATAGGTGGGGATTGCATACTCGGTCAGACTCAGGTCAAACTCCTCCACAATGGCACCCTTTTCGCGAAACACCTCCGCGGCCGCAAGCACCGCCGCCTTCACCTGAGGCTCAAGCCCCTGCCCGAGGTAATCTCTGGGAATCCCGATGCGCAGCCCTTTTACATCCTCCCGCAAGGCGGCGGAAAAATCCGTGTCCGTCCGTTCCATGGAGGTGGAATCCTTCACATCATGGGAAGCGATGGTCTCCAGGATCACCGCACAGTCCCGCACATCCTTCGCCAGAGGTCCGATCTGATCCAGCGAGGAACCGTAAGCGATAAGTCCATAGCGGGACACCGTACCATAGGTGGGCTTCATTCCCACCACGCCGCAATAGGACGCCGGCTGCCGGATGGAACCACCGGTGTCCGAGCCCAGCGCCGCAAAGCACTCCCGGGACGCCACCGCCGCCGCGGAGCCCCCCGAGGAACCGCCGGGCACATGAGCCGTATTGTGCGGATTTCTGGTGACACCAAAATAGGAGGTCTCCGTGGTGCTCCCCATGGCAAATTCATCCATATTGGTCTTCCCGATGACGACAGCTCCTGCCTCCTCCAGTCTCAGCACGGCCTCCGCGCTGAAGGTGGGCACAAAATTCTCCAGTATCCTGGAGGAACAGGTGGTCAGGGTGCCTTTGGTACACAGATTGTCCTTGATGGCAAAGGGTACGCCCGCCAAAGGAGCGGTGAGCTTCCCCGCATCAATCTGCTCCTGCACCTGTGCAGCCCGGGTAAGAGCCTTCTCCTTCTCCAGCGTGACATAGCAATGCAAATTCTCCTCCGTCTCGGCAATCTGTCCAAAGACAGCCTCCACCGCCTCGCTTACCTTGATTTCCCCGGATTTGATTTTCTCAGACAGCTCTACAGCCGTATAGTTCAAAATATCCATGCTCTCCATACTCACTCCCGTCCATAAAATCTTCAGCCCTCAAACTTCAGCCTTCAATCCTCAGCCCTCAAAGGTCTGGGGCGCCACAAACATGCCGTCCTTCTCCTCCGGGGCATTGGCCAGTATCTCCTCCCTGATGTCCCCATTGGCGACCACATCCTCCCGAAACACATTCTGCACCGGAAATACATGGGACATAGGCTCCACCCCCGTGGTGTCCAATTCCCCCAGCTTGTCAATATAATCCAGCATTTCAGCCATATCCTTCTTAGCCTGCTCCCGCTCCTCCCCCGTGAGTTCCAGCTTTGCCAGAATCCCCACATAGTCGATGGTAGCGTCATCTATCACATTTGCCATTTTCTGCCTCCTTATACCTTTCCTTTAATCACGCACCCGAATGTGAACCTCGCGCAGCTGCTGCTCCGTCACCTCACCGGGCGCACCGCACATCAGATCCTGTGCGGAACCGCTCATGGGGAAGGCAATCACCTCGCGGATATTGTCCTCGTTTTTCAAAAGCATCAGCATCCTGTCCACGCCGGGAGCCATGCCCGCATGAGGGGGCGCACCAAACTGAAATGCCTGATACAGTGCGCCGAATTTACTTTTCAGTGTCTCTTTGTCATAGCCCGCAATCTCAAATGCCTTCTCCATAATCTGCATATCGTGATTGCGCACCGCCCCGGAGGAAAGCTCCACGCCATTACATACAATATCGTACTGCCAGGCCAGAACCTCCAGCGGATCCTTCTGCTCCAGCGCCTCCAGACCGCCCTGCGGCATGGAAAACGGATTGTGCGTAAACCCAATCTGTTTGGTGTCCGGATCCCGCTCAAACATGGGGAAATCATTCACATAACAGAAACGGTACGCCCGCCTCTCCGTGAGGTTCAGCTTGTCGCCGAGCTCATTCCTTAGCTGCCCCGCATAATAGTTTGCCCGCTCCTCCTTATCGGCGATAAAGAAGATGGTATCGCCCGCGGAAAGCCCCGCCAGCTCCCGAAGCGTGCCTTTGAGCTCCTCCGGGATAAACTTGTCGATGGGACCTTTATAAGACAAATCTTCCGCTACCTCCAGATATCCCAGACCGCCCATTCCCATATCGGTGGCAAATTTCAAAAGCTTCTCGTGAAAACCCTTCGACATCTCCGCATGTACCCGGATGGCGCGCACGGTTCTGCCCACAAAGGGCTTAAAAGTACATTTCTGGAAAAAGTCGGTCAAATCCATGATGCGCAGCGGATTTCTCAAATCCGGCTTATCCGTGCCGAATTCCAGCATCGCCTGCCGATAGCTGATAACCGGATAGGGCGCCTTCGTCACCTCATACCCCTCCGGCGCAAACTTGTCAAAGGTGGCGGAGAGCACCTCCTCGCCCACCCTGAACACATCCTCCTGCGTGGCAAAGCTCATCTCAAAATCCAGCTGATAAAACTCTCCGGGAGAACGGTCGGCTCTGGCGTCCTCATCCCGAAAACAGGGCGCAATCTGAAAATATCTGTCAAATCCGGACACCATCAAAAGCTGCTTGTACTGCTGAGGCGCCTGAGGCAGCGCGTAAAATCTCCCCTTATATTTTCTGGAGGGCACGATATAGTCTCTGGCTCCCTCCGGGGAGGATGCACAGAGGATCGGCGTCTGGATCTCCAAAAATCCCAGCTCCGTCATCTTCTGACGCAGGAATGCAATCACCTGTGCGCGGAAAATGATATTGTCCCTCACCTTTGCATTGCGCAAATCCAGATAGCGGTAGACCAGACGCACCTCCTCCCTCGTCTCCTTAGAGGTCATGATCTCAAAGGGAAGCTGTTTGTATACCCTGCCCAGCACCTCGATGGACTGCGCTTCCAGCTCGATGGTTCCCGTGGGAATCCTGGGATTATAGGTTTCCTCGTCCCTTTTTTCCACGAGTCCCGTGACGGAAATACACATCTCTCTGGAGATACCCTTCAAAAGCTCCGCGCTGCGGATGACCACCTGCAGCACGCCGTACATATCCCGCAAATCAATAAAGGACACTCCGCCGTGATCTCTGATATTTTCCACCCATCCTGCCATCTGCAGGTTCTGTCCGATATGCTGCTCCCCAATCTCCCTGATGGTTAAATCTCTGTACATAGCCGCTCCTCCTTTTATTCTTCCGACATTCCATGCCTGTTTCCCGCTGGCGCGCGCCGCAAAAACGGCAGACACAGCGCGCCCATGTCGGGCAATCAAAAGTCCCGGAATGCATACACATTCCGGGACGGATAACTCTCAATATCCGCGGTACCACCCGCATTGATGAACCCCTTTGTTCATCCACTTTTTCCACTTAACGCGTGGGACGGACTACCCTTGCGCCGCTTAGCCCTACTATACGCAGAGCTCGCTGACGGTTCAGATAATCTGCTCCAGAGTGTTCCCTGTACCATTCCCACAAACAGCGCTCTCAGTCGGTGACGCCGTATTCCTGTCATGTACCCTGGCAAGAGTCTCCTTCACTGCATTTATACTTTTAACATGATATGCGATTTTTATGCAAAAGTCAAGAATTTTCTTTCAGGTCGCGGGAGAAGTATCAAGGGTCAGCTTTCCCACAAGCGTATACTTTTTGGCCTCATCCCATAAACTGCTCTCCTTTACCAGTTTCAATTTCGCATCCAGCTCCAGCAGCTCACTCCCTGTCAAAAGAATCCGTGATATTGTGCAGGATTGTACCCACCTGCTCCTTTGAAAAATACATGAGCAGCCCCTCGGCAATCACAATCACTACATCCGCGCGCGGAATGGCTTTTATCCAATCTGTCGTAAGAATGTCCCCGGCCAACATATGCTCCCGCTCCGTCTCTGTAAAAACCTTTTCCTCACTTCTATGGAATCCGGGAGATCCACATTGAACCACCTGATTTTTCCATTATCTACCCGCGAAAAACGGTCATCCAGACTGCATATGGGTATTTTTTCAGCTACTTTTTCAGATCATGACTGCAAGCTTTGCAATGAGAGCCGCCACGGGAATATACACAATCGTCATCACGATTCTTTCCGTTAAAACAAATTTCAGATCCTTTACATGGGGCATATCCTCCACGCCCTTTATTACCCAGAATCGGTCAAACCTCACCCATATTTCATCCACCACGATACCGTCATACCAATTCATCACCTCAAGGAAAATAGCCGCACGGATAAACACGGTTCTAAAATCAGAAATGCCGCTCCAGCATCCGATAAATACCACCGGCAGGATAATAATGCCCAAAGAAAGCACAGTAAAGAATATCCTTTTGCGCTTTTTTGCTTCTTCCTCTGTAGCCAGCCCCATTTCATAAGCACGCCGCTGTATCTGTTTCGGATAAAAGAAAATTCCTCTCACTGGATTGTCCAGAACCAGCAACTTTATGCAGGCTGTGAAAAACATCAAATAAAGGAATAACTGCAAAGCAAAAACCATATCGCCTGAACCTCCAATCTATTTCTCCAGCGAATGCAAATGCGCCTTCATGACTTCTTTCAGGAATCGTTCGGGCTGCTCGCCCGCAAGTCCGCCATGCCCCACATCCCTGAAAATCCTGAGTGTGAATTGATACCCCGCATCCTGAAGCTGCTTTATATTCCTTGCAAGTCTGCGTTCTACCGTGCTGTTAATGCCATACCATATGTACATATCCGTATTTTTGAATGCCTCGTAGTCCGTTTTGTGTCCGATCAGACAGCGATCCTGATTGCGCCAGCTATTCCATGTGGCTTTGGTATAGATCAGCCGCTCGGCTTCCTCGTAAGTCCTCCCGGTGATCTTGGCGATAAATTTTTTACGCCGTTTTCCCGCGCGTCCCATGATAACATAAAAAAATCCCGTAAAGAAAAAACAGTAGAAATCCTTCCCCCACTCGCTTTTTATATCCGGATACTCGCGTGTAGAAAAACCGTCCGCAATGGTTGTAGTGATTGTCAGCCGCTTATCCCGAAGCACTTCATTGACTACACGGCAGCCATAGGACACCCCGTACAGCACATCGATCTTCCCACCGTAATTTTTCAGGACATACTCAGCAATCTGCCCTGCCTCGTCCATAACGGATGTAAATTCCTTTTCCGGCTCGGACGGATTAAAGCCGTCGTATGCCACCAGCACAACATGGAATTTTTTCGCCACACATTCCGCCACCGGAACCGCCCCAAGGTAGCTCACCCCGCCGCCGTGAAGCATTACCATGAGTTTTTCGTGTTCTTTCCCAAATTCAAAAAATTTCATCCCATAATCCCCTACTCTCTTTTTGTTATCAGAAGCAGCCCGCCAAACATCCAGATATTCCCAATGCTGATCCACCCCGTTGCAAGCGCATTTGTCAGAGGTAGATTCGGAGCCTTTAATATCGCCGCCATCAGCAGGCCAAACAGAACTGAAAATATCCATGTCCACTTCGGAAGCGGCGTCAGCCCCTTCGCAAAGGCTCTTATCTGAGTCACAGTCAATATCAAAAAGAAAACCAGGAACACAACCGTCGCAGGCGCAAGAAAATAAGCCAGAAATTCCACTGTCATTTCAAACGCCTTATCCGAACTGAACTCATACATTTTCTTCAGAAAATAAACCACCGCACAACAAGGGACATGAACCCCGCAGCCGCCAAAAATCAGGCAGCCGAAAATTCCCGTGCGATATGTATGCGCATATTTTTCGCTTTTATGGGCTATCAACCGATAAACCGCAAAATAGCAGAGGCACTCCAGCGGGATTCCTATCAATCCTAAAACCGCCGACCAAAATATCCTCCCGTCTGATACATTCAGATATCTTGCAAAAGTCACCGGAATGCCGGATTCTGCGGTATCCGCTGCCCCATACCCCAGCAGCATATCTCCAATCAGTACCATGACTGCGGCGACAAGCCCTATTTTCATAAGATGTCTGATTCTCGGCATATCCAGCTCGCTGCCGATGCCGATATCGTTAAAGTGATTCTCTGTTTTTCTCATTGCTCTCCTTCATTCCAGCTTTATCCATCTAAGACTCACACCACTCTGTGATCACTTTTCTTACTTTCCTGTCAACATCCATGCGGGTTTCCTTACACTCTTCAGGATATTTTTTTGCAGCCTGAAAAGCCATTTTGACAAATGTTTCCGAAAAAACAGGCAGCATCATCCGAAGCATACTCTCCGGAAATATAAAATGCGACCCGTGTTCATAAACTGCAATTTCCGCCTTGCACTCATGAGGCCTGCTTTTTAGCCTTTCTTCCATTCTGCCAATATACTTAACGGTATCCCACAGGACATCATCTGAAGCCCCGACTAACAGCAGATGCCCCTTAATATTTTCAACCTTGATCATCTCCTCTTCTGTATGGGGATGCGCTTTTTCCGAATCATCAAACAGTTTCCATGAATTGATCATATCCCCCGTCCTTTTGCTCTCAGCGGCTATGAGCCGCCAGTAATCCGGGTGCTGGTACACAAACGGCATATACGGCAGAGGTCTGCCCCGATAAGAAAACAGGGACTCACCCTCTATGGGCCATTCCTTGCAGCCATCCCTTCTGCCCTGCATAAATCCCTGCCAGATAAAATCGCTTGGCGTTATGCCTATTGTCAGCGTGATATCTTCAAAATAAGACGCGGCCGTCAGGGCAAGCGTTCCAGTAGTGGAAGCGCCGACTATGCCAATCCTTCCCATACCCTGATTTTTTAACCATTTAATTGCCGTTTCTATCCGTTCCAGCGGATAATTATGATGGCCATAGTCCTTTTTCGCGGGTGACATGGACATAACATGGAGACCAAATTGATGTAACCACTTCACACCGCTTCGGGCCATGTAATCATCCGGATCGTCCCCAAGCATCAAAATAATTGCAGCATCACGGCCTTCCCTGCATTTCCAATATGTCCCATAAAACCCATCCTTTTCGGTGCTAAAATGTATTTTTTCCATCACCAGCCCTCCTCGTATCTATCACGCTTCCTCCGGCACAAACAATCAAATTCTTCCCACACTTCACTGCACCCCGTACACAATCCCCTTCCTGAAGGAAAGATAAATCGGCAATCCTGTCACAAAATTCAGGAATCCGCCTACAGTCATCCAGATCAGTGATTTGGGAACTGACGTGCACACTATGATCTGGGCAACTCCGATCACACCTCCTGCGAGCCCGGCAAAAGCTGTCAACCCAATGCTCAGGTTTTTCTGGATCTTCGTGGCGATTTCCTTTTCATGTATTTTATTTATGTATATTGTATAAGCCACTCCAAGCATTACGCATGTCAAGGCTATAAGCGCCAGCCAATCTAATCGATTACGGAATCCGTTACCGCGAAAATAAACAATACCGGCAATCAGATGGGACAGCCATCCGATATCACAGATAAGCGCCAAAACCAGAAACGTGATATCTGGCATCATTGCCGTATAGCGTATGCCCTCTTTCCCCTCCCGCTGGAGCTGTTTTATATGTTCTTCCGTCACAAGCCTTTGTGTATGCAGGATTTCTTTTATGTTTCCCATGATCCTCTCTCCTGGTCCTACTACCATAAAATGATAAAGATTATCTACATCTTCCTTCCAATATACCTGCATACCTTCTTTCTGTATGCCAAATACTCATCGCCAAAAGCTGTACTCAGGAAATCTTCTTCCACTTTCACGATCTGCAAATGTAACATAATAACTGCCAATAAGGTAACCGCCAATAAATACCAGTTAAAGAACATCAAAAGTTCCCCAACATATATGAAATCAAATCCCAGAAATGCCGGATTACGGATGCAGCAAACACACCTATTCCTGATACCCCTAAAACCACGCCTATAACCCGCAGCCATGTTAAATCAAAATATGTGTTTACAAGAATACTGACCGCTTCAACGGCAGGAACAATATAAGTCACAATTTTCAAAGTAATCTCGATAAATTTTACAAAACCTGTCTTCCCCTTTCCAAGCAAATTCGTTTGTATCCCCTGTCTGCGCTGATGGAAAAGCTTTATGAAATACGTCCCATAAAATGCGAGCATAATCAAAACGGCAATCACCTGATATATCATATTTTTAGGCTCCTCCTTCAGATCTGAGTTAGTTATTGCTAACTCATTTTGAGTCTACCACACACTTCAAAATATGTCAAGAAAACACCCTTGGTTTTACCGCGCAGCTCCCTACCGTAAACATTGATATCTTTACATTCAGCCAGTGCCGAGGCGGGAGGAGACTGGGATGCTGTGGCAGCCCATCTGCCACAGCATCCC